>Ga0180434_10001294_pt1 | contig 36107 bp, 25 predicted proteins | sample SS_ome_7_FD_132453 | JGI IMG/M metagenome (GOLD analysis project Ga0180434, IMG submission 132453) | Hypersaline lake sediment archaeal communities from the Salton Sea, California, USA - SS_1_D_2 metaG | ecosystem: Environmental > Aquatic > Non-marine Saline and Alkaline > Hypersaline >... | reverse complement strand
GGTGGGCAATTTGAGCTTTTCTTATGTGGTTCCGGAGCCTGAAGCGGTTGCGGGCAGTTCTCAAGAGTGCTTTTTCGGATAAAATCGACCCGGAATCTCTATCTGTGAGAAATGCGGGTTAGAATAGTAATTTATTTCCTTGCATTCTTTTCAAGGATTTTTTTGTTATATCATTCATAGCCTTCAATAGGATCAGGATGGGCAACAAGAAAAATGTTGCCCATCCTACCTTTCTATTTTCGGACAGGATTTACACAGATATTTATCTTTCTCTTTTCACCGTAGTTATCCCTGTAAATCCTGTCTAAATAAATTTTCAATTATTTTTATATTTTTCACTTGACGGCCAATCATTCTACTTGTATGATAATAATATAACATATATAATATACATGTTATCATAATAGTCAATAGTCAATAGTAAATAGTCAATAAGAAAGGGGTTTTTCATGGCTACCGAAGCACAAATCAAAGCGAATCAGCTAAACGCGCAGAAATCCACCGGGCCAAAGACGGACGAGGGCAAGGCCGCCGTCTCGCAGAATGCGGTCAAGCACGGGCTTTTCGCCGTAAAGACGGTAATAAAAGGTGAAAATCCGGCCGAATACGAGTTATTACGCACCGAAATGCTCGCCGAGCTGGCCCCGTCGGGGATGCTGGAATCGGTGCTGGCCGAGCGGATTGTCAGTCTTTCGTGGCGGCTGCAACGGGCAGAACGAATGCACAACGAAGCCATCGATGTGATGCTCACTCGAAACGAGACTAACGCCCCGGACAAGGACATGCGTCAGGATGCCGGCGGGGCTCAGGATCTACTTACGGGCGGTCTGGAAATGCCGCTCGGCCGGGCTGCTTATGACGATTTTTCAAATTCGCGGGTGCTGGAACGGCTCTGGATTTACGAACGGCGGATAGAATACAGTCTGATAAGCACGATAAACAAGCTTCAAAATTACCAGTGCATACGGGAAATTCGAGAGGACGAAGCCCGCAAGGCAAAACCGGCCCGATCACTGCTTCGGCCATACGCTGAGCCACATCATATCTTTACGAAGGGCCTGACCCAGTATCTAAGGGAAAAATTCGCCGGAGTGAGCCGGCCGGCGGAGAAACAGGCCGATTTGAAAAAACAAACCCAATTTGCCCCGGCTGAGACGGGCGCAAAGTCTTCTATAAAAGATGATTATGACAATATTCCGGCCGGCCGAGTCGAAGAAAACAAAGCCGATCAAAGCCAATTGCACGAGCCCATACCGCAAAAAGGAGCGGGAAAAAGAAAAAAATTGCCCATATCAGCTAATTTCTTAACCGGATGAAGCAAAAAAAAATCTTTGTCAATGAACATATCCCGACTTGTTAGTCTTTACACGGCGATTTTATAGGCCGTAAAGCTAACCTGTGCGGCACAAGATATGCCAAAAATATTATCAGCATACTAACACTTTCTTTTTTTATGACAAAATGCTATAATATAGGCAAGTAGCTATTCAGTTTTTATGTTAACTTAGATAATACTTGTACCGATATAACACTTGAAATTCACGAAAATTGTACCTAATGAAAGGGGACAACAAAGGAGAGGATTTAAGATCTACAGAACGATCTTTTTCCGTTTTTTTGCCGAAAGATACAATGAGGAGATATACAATGAAAAAGCTTCTGAATATCTCGCTTCTATTACTGGTTGTCTGCGCGTCCGGTTCCTTAAGCTGTAAAAGCTGGTTCAAGCCCAAGAAGAAGGTCCAGACGGCCGAACCGGGCCTCGGTGCCAGTGACTTTTTCAGAACCGAGACGCGTAAAGCCATGACTCAGAGACGCCAAGTACCTTCACGTACAACAAGACAGTCAAGCCCCGTACCTACGGGACTCATAGCCGTCAGTGAGCCCGGATCATCCACCGTCTCAAGAACATATCCGTGGCCTGAGTGCGGGATTGTGCAGTTGGACAAAATCATGCCCAAAGAAATCGGCCTGAACAGAGCATTCAACTATACAATCAAAATCACAAATCTAACGGAAACAAACCTGACCGATATCATCATCACTGAAAATTTGCCGGAGAATTTCAAATTCCTGAGCGCCAATCCATCGGCAAGAGCAGAGGAGAACAAGATTCACTGGGAAATACCGTCGCTTGGCCCCAAGGCTCGCAAACAATTTACAGTATCCGGTCTGGCCACCTATACAGAATCTCTCCAATACTGCACAACCGTCATTACGCCCGTAATCCCAGCCTGCGCCAATGTTGAAGTTATCCAGCCGGAGTTGAAGCTGACAAAGACCGCTCCGGCCGAAGTGCTGCTATGTGATTTGATCCCGGTAAGATTCTCGGTGACCAACGCAGGAACAGGATCCGTACAGAATATTAAAATTATAGACAATCTTCCCGCCGGGCTTCGAACAACCGACGGCAAGAGCGAATTGATATTCGATGCAGGCACCCTGGGGGCCGGCCAGTCCCGTCAATTCTCCGCCGAGCTGCGTGCCACTAAAACGGGGACATACTCAAGCAAAGCAGTGGCAAGCTCGACTACCGGTCTGAGGGTCGAATCGCCTGAAACTAAAACTTCCGTAGGTATGCCCGTGCTGACAATCAGTAAGAACGGCTCCGAACGTTTATATATCGGTCGTCCGGCATCCTATGAAATAACGATTTCAAACAACTCAGACGTCTTAGCGAAAAACACAGTCCTGGAAGACACTATCCCCAGCGGAGTAACCGGAGTCAAGGCAACCGCCGGCGCAAAGCTTTCGGGATCCAAATTAATCTGGGAGTTCGGCACCCTGGAACCCAACACTTCCAAAAACGTACGCGTATCTTATACACCAACTAAAGCGGGCACACTGATAAACAGCGCAACAGCGACGGCTTATTGTGCAGAGGCTGTGTCCTCGGCAATTAGGACCACAGTAACCGGAATTCCCGCCTTGGCGCTGGAAGTCGTCGATATCGAAGACCCGGTCAGAGTCGGATCCCGTGCAACATACGTGATTCGCGTAGAAAATCAAGGCTCGGCTACCGCCACGAACATTCGTATTGCCTGCTCTCTGGAAGATTATGTTCGATACGTTTCGTCGGCCGGCGCAACCGCCAGCTCAACAGAGGGGCAAAGAATCCAATTTTTCCCCTTGGGCAGTCTTGCTCCGCAGGCCAAGGCGGCCTGGCGTGTGATCGTCGAGGCCGCAAGGCCTGGAGATGTACGATTCAAAGCTACTATGAATGCCGACCAGCTCACGCGTCCCGTCGAAGAAACAGAATCAACACACGTATACGAGTAGTTATAACTATAGTAAAATCCGGCACTACGACGTTGCTTGCGTCGTAGTGCTTTGCACAAAAAGGCAGGCTCCCTTTTCTTGCACTCATTAAACACCACCAACTCGACGTCAAAAAAAATATTACAGCGTTATTTTAGTTGACAAACATCGCAGTTTAACCTTATAATATTCATGTTGCGAGTGCAGCTCGGCGGTTTCGCCATAGCGCTACCCGCGGTAATGCGCATAAGGGCATATCGCAACAGGGAGGCAGGCCCAAAATTTGTTTTCATATTTGCCTGTGCCTCCCTTTTTTTGTATAATTCCTGCCGATACTTTTTAGGAGGCTTGATATGCGAGTAACGGAATTTCTGGACAAGTCGGCGGTTCACTACGAGGTGAGCGAACATGCGCCCGCATTTACAGCTCAGCAAATGGCGGCGGTCGAGCATGAGCAGGGCAAATACGTGGCCAAGCCGGTGATAATAAAGGCCGACGACAAATTCATAATGTGCGTGCTTTCCGCGTGCTATAAGATTGATCTCGGCGCGTTGAAAAAGCAGCTCGGCGCCAAGTCCGTCGATTTAGCAACGGAAAAGGAAATCGGAAGCATCTTTGAAGATTGCGAACTCGGGGCCGAGCCGCCGTTCGGCGACTTATACGATTTGCCGGTCGTTATGGACAAAGCGCTGGAGAAAGACGACCACATAACGTTCCAGGCCGGCACGCACGAGAAAGCGATTCGGATGAGCATGGAAGATTACCGAAAGCTGGTCGAGCCGAAAGTGCTCGAATTCAGCTACCACATGAGTTCGTGACTAAGGCTGATATCCTCAGAAACGTTGAACGGGCCGTCCGGGCTGATATCGCCGGTGACTGTCACGTCGGAGACCCGGACTTCAGCGGTACGAACCGGGCTGCTTGAGGTGACGGCCAGGCCGATATGAACCGTTTCGCCCATAGGGATTTCGACGGCTAAGGTATGGCCGGAATTTTTGTCACGCATTGCCAGCCAGCTAACTCCGTCGCCGGAGTGCTCGGCGGTGAATTGATTACCGTTGCGAGTGAGCCTCAACCAGCAGGGAAGTTTAACCTTGCCGGCGGCGTACGAGCTTCGCGCAGCTTCGAGCTCGACAGTACGGTATTGAAAGATGACGTCACCGAGTGTGGTGATTATAACGGATGCATTCGGCGAAGCAGGTTCGAGCGTGCTGCGAATCATCAAGCCCGCCCGCGTTGTATAATGTGGCGGGGCAAGGCTCTCGATCTTCGCCGTGAGCGAGCCGTCGCCGGCGAGAGTCTTGTACGTGAAATGCAGGTCGTCACAGATATGCCACATCTCCGAGCTTGGCTCGGGCAAGCTGAAGTTGAGCTCACCCACGATGATCCACGGATGTGACGGCGGAGCTGCCAGAGTATAGGAGTCCATCGCACGATCATAGCGAACGGTTCCCGGTGCAGCAGAGCTGTATTCGGATGCGGCGGATTGATCGGCATAAGCCGTCTTTAGAACGTCGAACCATTTGCGTGCCTCCTGAGGTTTGTTCCATGCGGTGTACAGAGCGATAAGATCCCGGATGGTGCCCAACGTATGCCAGTGGTTCTCAACGAGCAGATGACACTGGATTTCGAGCGTCTCCAGATGAAGTTGTTCCGCCTCGGCGTATTTACCCTGTTTCTGATACAACACCGCAAGCTCGTGCAGGGCGCCGGAGGTCATTGAGCTCTCGTCTGCGAGATACCCTCGTGCAAAATCGACTGCACTGCTAAGTTGCTCCTCAGCTTCATCATCCCGGCCCTGCTCTCGATACACCATTCCTAATACGATCGTGTTCAGAAAGGTAATCGGATGCTCGGTGCCATAGGCGGCAAGGCTGGCAGTGTGTGCCTTTTTGACCGACTCTTCGGCGTCACTGTAACGTCTCTGCCACAAGTAGAAGAAGCCGGGATACGGCAGAGTCTGAACTGCGATCTCCGAACGTGACTCTTCCGTCTGCTCGCCTTTGCGCACGGCCTCAAGCAGCAGGCTCTCGGCCCCGGCAATCTGACCCTGACGTGCATAGTTCTCCGCCAGAGCCGCAACGCTGTGGAATGTCCCGCCGTTGTGCTCGCCCCAGGCCTCCCGCGAGATTTGCAGCGCGCTGGTGAGTAGATTTTCCGCTTCCTCGTATCGGCCCTGCCGGCTGTAGAGGCGTCCCAAAAGAGCGCTCGGATACGCCTTCAGCGGATGGGCCGGGCTCAGCAACGTTGCCGACAATTCCAGAGCTCGTGTCAACGTATTCTCCGCATCGCGATATCGACCGCAAGCCAAGAGAGCTAAGCCATGAAAAAACATGCACTCCATTGTTTCCGGGTGACTTTCACCAAATATCTGCAGTGTGTTCTTACAGGTCTCTGCCAGTGACTGTTCCGCTTTTTTCGTATATCCAAGAGCATAATACGTAAAACCCAGCCACCTTTCGGTCATTATTGTGTCCGGATGTTTCGGCCCGAGAAGACGGCTTCTGGCTGTCAGCGCCTCCGACAAGTATTGTTCGGCTTCGCGATACCGCCACCACCCCCAGTACAGGCGACCAAGCTCGTCAATTACCTCGATGGTGCGCGGATCGTCACGTCCCAGCTCGCGCGTGAATACCTCGAGCGAATATAATAAATGTCGCCGTCCCTCCTCGAAGCAGGACGCGTTTGTATAAAGCCCGCCCAGGGTTTTTCTTATGGATGCTTCCTGTAAGGGCGAGTCCGCAAACCGGCTTGAAACTTCCTCTGAAGCAATATCAAGACTCTCTCTGACGTTGACCTTCAGGCCGCCGCGCTCCGAGGCGTCCATAGCGCGAAATACGTAGTTCTGTAAGAAATCGGTTACGGCGGCCGCATCCCTGCCTGCGCGTTCCGCTTTTACTGCAAAGAGAAGTGACACTACGGCGCCGCCGATCAGAACGGCCAGCACGGCGGCAAGACCCGTGACCAGGGTACGATTACGCCGTACGAATTTTCGGGCCTTGTATGAGAGACTTGGCTGGGCAGCCGTAACGGGTTCGTAGTTCAAGTACCGCCGAATATCACCTGCAAAATCGCCGACAGATGCGTAACGACGCGTGCGATCTTTCTCCAGTGCCTTTATCGTGATCCAGTCCAGGTCCCCTTGCAACTGACGCTGCAACTGTCTCAGGTCGGTTCTTCTTCGCTGGGCGGACTCTGTTGATTCAGCGACGGATGTTCGATTTAGTTTCGTGCTCGGCGTCTGCGGTTCCTGCTCACAGATGACCTTTCGTGCGCCATCGATTCCGTGCTCGCGCAGTGTTTGAGAATCAAAAGGTAAAACTCCTGCGGCAAGCTCATACAGGACGACTCCGAGAGAGTAAACATCCGTCCTCGTATCGATGTCCTGATTGCCCGGGTCGGCCTGTTCGGGGCTCATATACTCCGGCGTGCCGATTAGCTGTCCCTGCTCGGTATAAAAAGTCCGCTCGGTCAGCGACCGGCTTATGGCTCTTGCAACTCCGAAGTCGATTACTTTCGGAGAGGCTTGCTCGCCCTCGGTTGTTACCAGGATATTCGAAGGTTTCAAATCCCGGTGGATGATTCCTTTCTGATGAGCATATTGGACGGCCTCGCAGACGTGCAGGAACAGCTTCAATCGCTCCTCTACGGTCAGCCTGTGCTTATCGCAGTGCTCGGTGACAGGTAGACCTTTGACATATTCCATGACGAAGTAGGGTCGTCCGCCCAGCGTCAAACCGGCGTCGTGGACACGGGCCACGTGCGGGTGCTCCATCAGGGCAAGGGCCTGCTGCTCGGCCTCGAAGCGGGTGAGCACGCGTTTGGAATCCATGCCGGGCTTGATAACCTTTAAAGCAACCTGCCGCTTAACCGGGCGCTGCTGCTCGGCCAGATAGACAATCCCCATGCCGCCTTCTCCCAGGACGCTTAACAGTTCGTATCGGCCTATCCGGCCGCCGGGCTGCTCGAAAAGCATCTGTTCGGAAATCGCGGGCCGGTCCTGCCGGTCCGGTTCGAAATTCTGCCACGCCTCGGATATGAATCGTTCGAGCCCTTCGGGTGAGGCGCCAAATATCGAGTCATCGTCTTTCATGCGGCTTCAGCTAATTCTCAAAAAAATCTTTCAACAGTGCGCAGATTTCGTTACTCAATCGGAGTATCCGGGCTGTGCTACCTCTTAATCCGTAAAAAAATTCCATTGCCTGCAATCTTTATTTAAAAAATCTGAACATTTCTCCCAGCTCGGCCTCAGCCACGTCACCCGACAGGACGGTCTGACGCACGTGTTTGGTCAAAATTTTCTGAAACTGTCTTTTAGCCGTACCCAGCATGTTAGATGCTTTGGTCTCGTCCTCTATCTGGTATTGCTCACACAACTGAGAGAATGAAGGAGCTTCAAACCCCTCCAGGCTTGGCCGCAGCAGGCGGTCTCGAAAAAGGTACCAATGCGTTTCCATTGCCCGCCCGAAATACCACTGTTTCAACTCAGCCAGTGCCCTCTCCAGCAGATCGGTTTTCCACGCATAGTCAAAGCACTGCTCCGGCTCAAGCCGGCTTATCTTCTGCGGCAAAACGGGCGGATTGCTGATGTCCAGCGGAACAAGCCTGGCTTTTGGAATACGCTTTTGAGCGGTTTCTTTTCGTTGTTCATCGATGAGAAATTTGTTCAACGCATTAAGCAGGAACGAGCGAAAACGGCCTTTTGATTGATCGGCGCGCTCGATGAGACTGCGCCCGAGCACAACTTCATGGAAAAAATCCTGCGTCAGGTCTTTGGCCTGCTCATTGTCATAGCCCTTGCGGCGAAGATAGCAGTAGACCGGTTTCCAGTACCGCTCCAGCAGCAATCCGATCAAGGCCCGGTTTTTGTCTGTATCTGTATGCTCTTTTACGCCCTCGATGAGCGACCAATGGGTCGTCAGGAAAGTTTCCCTCATACCCCCCATGTCTGTACGGTCGGGATATTTCATATTTTGGAATCTCTCTAATGGTGCCGATTGCCGGGCAACACATTTTTCGCCGTATATGATACCATTTTCGCCCGTTCATGGGCAAGATCCACGTGTCTTTAATGACAACAATTGAGGGCGGGAGGTGACTTTTTTTGCCTTTTTTAAGATTTTTTCAGGAATTTATGCAGGAATGAGAATTTTTTACGGAATTAAAGGTGGCCTCATAGTTTGGAGATGTTGACGCGTTCGCTCCTCGAATTTGAGTACGGCGGCAAAAAAACAGTCAGAAACACATTGCCAGGTAACGTAAATATAAACCATTTTTAATGAAAGAAAGGACAAAAAGATGGAAACAGTAAAAGCAAAGATAGTCTGCGGCGAAATACTGCTGATTTTGATTTTGGCATTCAGCATACCTTCGGTCTCTCCGGCAGCAGAGGAAATATGGACAAAGAAGGCGGACATGCCAACCGCAAGGATGTTGCTGGGCACCTGCGTACTGGATGGCAAGATCTATGCCATCGGAGGTGCGCCAAGACCACACGTAGGTCTTTCAGTTGTTGAGGTCTATGATCCTACAACCAATACGTGGACAAAGAAGGCTAACATGTTAGCAGCAAGAGCCGGTCTTGGAGCGAGCGTTGTCAACGGCAAGATCTATGCGATTGGAGGTGTAATAGCAACCGGTCCATCAGTCGAAGAGTACGACCCGGCAACGGATACATGGACGCGGAAAGCCGATATGCCAACGAAACGAAATTTTCTCACTACCAGCGTCGTGGACGATAAGATCTACGCCATCGGAGGCTCGGTGGAGACAGACGGCCCCTTCTTCTCAACTGTCGAAGAATATAATCCGGCCACCGACACCTGGACGCGAAAAGCGGACCTGCCGGAACCCAGATATCTGCATACTGCCGGCGTCGTGAACGGTAAAATTTATGTCATTGCCGGCTCACCACGAAACATGACAGCCAGCAACGCTGTATTTGAGTATGATCCGTCAACCGATGCATGGACAAGGAAAGCTGATACGCCAACGGTAAGATCCTGGCAATCCCCCAACGCCGCTGTCGCGGATGGAAGAATATATGTAATCGGAGGAGATGCCGGACCTCCAGATGCGGAAGTAGAAGAATATGATCCTGCGACGGACACCTGGACGGCAAGAGCGGATATGCCGACACCGAGAGGAGCCCTGTCTATCACGGCGCTGAACGACAGGATTTATGTCATTGGAGGAACGGTAACGCTTTTTAATGACGTGCTTTCGACCGTAGAAGAGTACTATCCCAATCCGCTTGTGGTGGACTTTAACGGTGACGGAATTATAAATACCAGTGAAATCCTGCGGTTGATCGAGCACTGGGAGCAGGATGACCCGATGTGTGACATAGCACCAAGACCGTCCGGCGATGGAGTTGTGGATGCTCTGGACCTGGAGTTTTTAATGAGCTACTGGGGACAACCTGTCGATGATCCCCTGCTGCTGTCACACTGGGCACTGGATGAAGCCGAAGGAATGATCGCCTATGACACCGCCGGCGTTAACGATGCTTATCTCGTCGGCGAGCCGGTTTGGCAGCCGGATGCAGGGGCGGTCGGCGGTGCATTGATGCTCGACGGTGTCGACGACTATGCCTTTGCTCCGACCGGCCTTAGTCCCGCGGACGGCCAATTCAGTGTCTTCGTCTGGGTCAAGGGCGGGGAGCCGGGGCAGGTTATTCTTTCTCAATCCAACGGCGCAAACTGGCTGGGAGCAGATGCAGATACGGGCTGTTTGATAACCGAGCTAATGCCTCCCGCAGTCGGCAGGTTTCAACCAGAGCCTCTTAAATCCGAATCCGTCATTACAGATGGTAACTGGCACCGAATAGGCTTCGTCTGGGACAAAGCGAGCAGATCGCTCTATGTAGATGATATCCTCGCAGCCAAAGATACACAGGATAACCTATCCGGTTCTTCAGGCGTTCTGAACATGGGCTGCGGAGCTAATTCTGCGGCGGGAACATTCTGGTCCGGGCTAATCGACGATATTCGCATATACAAAAGAGCGGTAAGCCCATAGCAAACAGCAGCTCCGGCTTCAGCAGGTCACCTAAGAAAAAAACAAAACATAAAAAAAGCCCCCGGTTTTGATTCGGATGAGCATGGAAGTTTACCGAAAGCCGGCCGAGCCGAAAGTGCTCGAATTCAGCTACCACATGAGTTCATGATTCTCTTGATTTTTTGCATGACAGAGTGCTTCATTCAGGATTCTTTGAAAAACGGGATTTTCCGGCTCTTTCTCAACTGCCTTGCGGGCTAACATCTGTGCGAATGGTAAGAGCTTTTTGCACTGTTGAGACGGCCAATTCAATATTCTCTTTGCCCGGTTTGCACAGGCTAATGCGTTATAGGCGGTCAGGACCTCGTCAAACTCACGGAGATATTCGACCGCCTTATCATCACCGGCCCATAGGGCTCCTTCAGCACGCCGATCATAGGCATATACCAGGGTCGGATCTGTTTCGATCTCGCGGGTGAATTTATCGACCAGTGAGCTGGTGTGTTCCGCAAGCGTCCAGACTGGATCAAAGGATTCTGAGGTGTGACGGCCCTCCTTCAAATCCGTCAGCCAGATTGCGAAAAAGGGCGGACCCAGACAGACGGCCAGATGCCTTCCGTCGGGAGACCAGCACGCCGAGGCCCCCGGGCCACGCAGGATTTTTGTTGCAGTGTTAGTCTTAAAAGAATAAATCCATAAGCCCATATCACTAATAAAGCTGCCGACACTTAATTCATTACCGTCCGGCGACCACTGTGCCATCAAAGTGTCCTGGCATCCGGCCGGCACAATCCAAGCAGCTACTATTTCCTTCGTCATCAAATCTATAATCCGCAATTCACGGCACACGCTGTCGACAATATAGCGCTCATCCGGGGATATTTTTGGATGAGGGCTGCCGCAACTGGTCAGGACTGGTGTCGGCCGGGCATTTTGGTCCTGCACGGAAATCGAATAAAGTGTGCCGTCTTTGGCGCCGCAGTAATATAAGCGATGGCTTCGCAAGCCCCAGTGCGGATTTGAGCCGACATCAATTCGACGAATCCGGCGACTGACAAGATCCATCACCCACACCTCTTCTGCATGTTCAGGCTTTTCACCCTCCAGAATCCAATCGAGACAGTGAAGATGATCGAGCCGGCTGGGCGGCAATAGCCAGCGGTTTTTCACAAAGGCGATGTATCTGCCGTTCGGCGACCACTGTGGGGCTTTGCCCGGTGAAATTAACAGCTTCGTTCGTCCGGTTTTTAGGTTTAAGACAGCTATATCACTGGCAGTGTGCAAACCATGGCTATAGACCAGTTTTGTTCCATCAGGTGACCATGATGGCTCGAATCCCGTATAGACGATGCACCTGGCGTTACGGCTCCAATGGCGGCAGGTGGCGTCCCCCTCCTTGACAATCGTGTATGGAGCGGTGTGAGGCGGCGGCTCGATACCATGCCACGATCGGCCGACCTGGAGAGAATCGAGAATCTGTCGGCATAAAAACCAGTGAAACCACAAGCCAACATTGTTAATCATATTCTCGGGATCATATCCTCTTGATGCCAAAGGACTTGACATGAACCGGGAATAATGCTCTGCGGCCTTATCGTATTGTCCGGCGGCGGTATACACGGAGAAAGGTTTGTACAAGTGGGCAGGCTCATTCGGACGCAAGCTCGCACACTTTTGGGCGTCCTGCAAAGCCAAATCATAACGCCCCATACGCAGGTAGGTCTCGCGACGTTCATCATAGAGTTCAAGGTCGTCCGGATTCAGGTCGATGGCCTTATTGTGATTTCTCAGAGCATCATCGAGTCGGCCCATCTCACGCAGGGCAATAGCATTAAGATGGTAACCTTGTGGATTGCGCGATTGAGATTGAATTGTGATCATGCAGGCTGCATCGACGGCCATATCGAAGTAGTCCTGCTGGGCCTGGTAGATAAGTGCACGTTCCCGGAGAGAATCGTAGTGTTGTCGATCCATCTCCAGTGCCTGGTCCAGCAAGGTGAGCGCCTCCTGGACATCCGATGTGGCCCTTGCGCGAAGAAAACAGTACGTGGCGGTGTTTCCAATTAGCTGCTCGGCCTGCTCGCAATGGTTTTTCCAGAGCTGGTGATAGTTGCTGTTCCGGCCAAGGGCACAAGGATCGCCTTCGTAGTATATATTAGCCAACATAGCATGAGCTTGCCCGGCTATTTCGTCCTGATAGGCCGTCTGTGCAGCGATAGCCTCAAGTTCAGTAATAGCCGCGGCGAAATCTCTTTGTTCGAGACGAACCTGCGCATCAGCAAGCTGTGACTGACGGCCAACGTAAGGGCTCTTTATTAACCGGTCGATCTTAGAACGTGCCTGGTCGTATTTCTTGCTGCCAATAAGCATCTTCACATCGCCAAGCAAACGCTGGTGTTCCAGAGATTCGACATAGGCGTGTTCTTTTGCGGTACGATGGTACATAAAACCGACTATAAGTCCGGCAATGATCACTAATGTTAGCATCGCAGTAGCTGCCAGCGACTGCCGGTGTCTGCGGGCAAACTTTCGGATCCGATAAAGAATGGCAGGCGGGGCAGCACTAACCGGTTGATGGGTTAAATAATTACGTATATCAGCAGCCATTGCATCAACAGTAGGATAACGACGAGTCGGATCTTTTTCCAATGCTTTGAGAGTGATCCAGTCCAGGTCACCATTAAGCTTTCGGCAAAGGGTTCGTATATCTGTTTGTCTACATCGAGCTGATTCAGCCGAATCCTCTATGGAAGTTTTGCTTAGGCGCGTGCTCGGAGTTTTCGATTCGGTCTCACAGATCACTTTCCGGATGTGGTTTATACCACCGGTGCGGAATGTCTCTGCATCAAATGGCAAAACTCCCGACAGCAGTTCATAAAGGACAACGCCAAGGGAGTATATGTCCGTACGGGTATCGATATCCTTACTGTTTAGGTCAGCCTGTTCGGGACTCATGTATTCTGGTGTGCCGATAAGCTGGCCCTGCTCAGTATATAATGTTTGTTCAGTAAGCGGGCGGCTTATCGCACGAGCCACGCCAAAATCGATAACCTTTGGAATTATCTGCTGATCTTGAATTGCTATCAGGATGTTCGAGGGCTTAAGGTCCCGATGGATTATACCCTTTTGATGCGCGTGCTGTATAGCTTCACAGACATGCAGGAATAAATGCAGCCTTTGCTCGATGGTAAGCTTGAACTTATCGCAATGCTCAGTTATGGAGATGCCTTTAACATACTCCATTACGAAATAAGGCCGACCACTCGGGGCCAGACCTGCATCATAAACACTGGCAATATGTGGATGCTCCATCATCGCCAGCGCCTGCTGCTCTGCCTTGAAGCGAGCTATCACACGTTTGGAATCCATGCCGGGTTTGATGACTTTCAGGGCCACTTGCCGATTAACCGGTTCAACCTGCTCGGCCAGATAAACGATCCCCATTCCGCCTTCGCCTAACGTGTGCAGTATTTTATACCGGCCAATATAGCCGCCGGGTTTTTCCATGAGCTGACCAAACGAAGCAGACAAGGCACGTTCCTCTGGTTCATCGTCCAAGCCCAGAGCCAGAAGCTTATCAAGATTCCGAGGATCTGTGCCTGATATCGATTCATCTTTTTTCATTTAGCCCTCACCGATCTAAGATTGTTCGATCATGCTGCCCAATAGCCGAAACTACAGGCTTATATACGTACTCTTTACTATCAATTCCGCATGTTTACGCTGAATCTTGCGCACTTTATCGAAATAAATTTAACATTTTCTGTAATTCCGGATTGGCATCATCCTCAGATAAAACTGTGGCGCGAAGTTGTTTTTTTAAGGCTGATTTGAATCTGCGTTTAACGGTAACAAGCATATTGGAGACCTTCGACTCACTATCTATCCCATATTTACTGCAAATATCCTGATAAGAAGGGGGATTTTTTCCCTCAATAATCGGCTGAATGACTCTATCTCTAAATACATTCCAGTGTGTTTCGAGCCCTTGCTCTTTACACTCCGATTGCAATTCCGATAACGTCCAGTCAAGGAGAGAGGATTTCCAGCTATGTTCAAAGCATTCTTCGGGGCTTCCTTTCATAATGGTCTCTGGCAATACAGGCGGGTCGGTAATATCCAGAGGAACAAGCTTGTCCTTAGGGATTTGTTGTTTAGCGGTCTCTTTGCGTTTTTGGCTTATGAGAAATTGACTGAGTGCATGGAGCAGGAACGAACGGAAACGACCCTTAGCAGAATCAGCCCTTTCGACCAGATTGCGGTTAAGCACGACTTCATGAAAGAAGTTCTGCGTTAGATCTTTTGACTCTTCATTGTCATAGCCTTTGCGCCGGAGATAACAATAAACCGGTTTCCAGTAACGTTCGATAAGCAAGCCGATAAGCGCCCGGTCTCTGTCTTGATGTTCCTTGACGCCCTCGATAATAGACCAATGCGTTGTTAGGAATGCTTCCCTCACTCCCCCCATGTCAGTCTTGTCGTAGCGTCCCATGGTTTTCCGGCTCAAAACTATACATTCTCTATATATGATTTAAGTATGAGCATATTTTAACATATCGAGGTTGTTTTTACAAACCTGGAATGACTTCGTTTTGGCAAGAAAGCCCATGCCTGAAATTTTAAATAATTTTCTTTTTCTGCGCAAGTTTTTCAACTTTTGTGCGGATTACATGGTGAATACCGGCCATCAGAGTGATGGCTGCGGAAACCACTTATTGAAGAGTAAGTCATAAAATTAGGAAAGGAGAAATATCATGAACTCAAAAAGAAAAAAAGTATTGGTCTTGCTCACAAGTTTGTCTGTTTTCCTGCTGACGGGCGCTTGGGGTGTTCTTGCTGAAGACGGCCAGACACCCGAGCCCTGGTCTGAACTGTCTATGGAAGGAATTTGGACGACAATGGTTCCGACGCCCGCAGGAAGTTCTGCTATCATGTCGCTGGTAATAAACGCCCAGGGCTCTGATGGCATGGTATATACCTGTGTGGGCAAGCATCCGGAATGTTCAGTATCAGCTTATGGACTGTCTCCGGAGGCCGAGAAGGTCTCGGATTTGCTCGGAAATCTCGTTCGAACAGGTGCAAATACATTCCGGTTCAGCGTGATATGTCATGGTATTAAACAGGCTGGACCCGAATTGCTGGATACAGGTGAGACTCTCTATATGGTAACGCTAACCGGTACCGCCGAATTTGTTGACTCCGGCACAATGATAATACATGAGTTTACTTATGCCGCTTATCTGCCCGACCAGGATCTTGACGGTGATAGATTGCCGGATGAAGGGGCCGTACCAGTGATGTGTGCTGCAATGCCTCAGTTGCCATTCAAACGTTTGCCGATGTTCCCATCCTGCGAGCCTACTCCTACGGTTCAATCGTCGCAATAACCGTACTTGTCAGTTAGAATGTCCTGCAAGGCAAACAGATCAGCAAAGCAATACAAATAATTGAAAAAAAGCCCCCGGATAAAATCGGAAACCAAATCCGGGGGCTGATTGCTTTAATCGATGGCTTTGTCTATCCAGACGAGGAGCTCTTTGAGGTCGTCGAGAGTGATGTCACCCATGTGGGCGATTCGGAACGTTTCTTCTTTGAGCTTGCCGTAGCCGTTTCCGAAGATTGTGTTATGCTTGTCCTGAATCGCTTTGATAGTCTCGGCGACATTTATGCCGCGGGTGTTCTTCACTGTCGTGAGAGTATTCGAGGCGTATTGTTCCTCGCAGAAGAGGTCGAATTTTTCCTTCGCCCAGGCCCTTACGAACTCGCCCATTTCCTTGTGGCGCTTCCAGACGTTCTCCATGCCCTCTGCGACGAGTTTTTCGCACTGATAATTCAGGGCCATAATGTGAGGAATCGCCGGAGTGGTCGGTGTCTGGTTCTTTTCGGCCCGTTTAGCAAATTGCTGGAAGTCGAAGTAGTAACCCCGGCCGGGAACGTTCTTGCTCTTTTCAAGCGCCCTGTCGCTGACCGCAGCCACGGCCAGTCCCGGCGGGATTGCAAAGGCCTTCTGAACCGAGGCGAAAGCCACATCCCAGCCAAGATCGTCAAAGTGCAAAGGCAGACCCACCATAGCGCTGACCGTATCGACGAAGACGAGCACATCGGGATATTTGGCCTTCATCATCTCGCTTATCTTGTAAACCGGATTCGTCAGGCCGGTACTCGTCTCGTTATATACAAGCGTCACGGCTGCGTATTTACTGGTCGCGAGTTTCTCGTCAATCATATCGACGGTAATCGGCTTGCCCCAATCGACTTTCAGCTCATCGACGTTTCTGCCGCAGCTTTTGGCCACGCCGGCCCATTTGTCGCTGAAAGCGCCGCAGCAGGTGCACAACACAACCTCGTCGAAACCGACACAATTACGAATCGCGGCCTCCCAGATTCCCGAAGCCGAAGACGTCGAGAGAAAAACGTTCTGGTCGGTGAAAAGGATTTTCTTGAGCATATCGATTGTATCGCCGTGCAGTTGAGCATATTCCTTGCCGCGATGTCCCAACGTCGGGCGCGCGAGCTGCTGCAGGACGTCTTCATTGACTTTGACCGGACCGGGAATAAATAATCTCGGGGGATTTTTCCAATCTACCATATCATCTCCATTCTCTTTGTCATTCCCGCGAAAGCGGGAATCTATGCCACTTATACTGAAGAGATCCCTGCTTAACGCAGGGATGACGTTTGTGTTAGTATCACAATTTGTTAATCGTCAAACCCGTATAGACCTTGGGATAAAAATAGGTCGATTTTTGCGGCATTCTTTCGCCGGCCTGGGTTACCATTTTCAACTGCTGCATTTTGACCGGATTCATGAAGAATGCGGCTTGTTTCCGCCCCGCATCGACCCGGCCGATTGAATCGGCGATCGCGTTGGGAGTATCTTTCACATATTGCAGATTTTCGCCCTCAGCCAATCGTTCCTGATCGATGCCCAATAATTCTTCCAGAATAAGTTTGTGCAGGACCGAAACGTCCAGCGTCTTCCATGCCGGACTCATATCCGGCACAATCGAATCCATCGTGCGTTTGTCCTTCAGGACCGCCACGTAAAAGGCATTGTCGGCGCCGTAAATTCCGAATGCACTTTCATCCTTACCGTGCTCGGCATGCATCAACTCAAGCATTTTTTGTTCCGTACTATCTTTAGTCTGCGCCGAGCTGAATTCAAACTTAGTGATCCGGAATTTCTCTCCGAGGCTCTCAATAAGTTTTTTCATGCTGAAATTTTCAAGATTGCCCACGAGCCGATGGGTCGCCAGGACCACCAGGCCGTCCTGATGAATATTGGCGAAGGCGAGCATTTGATACTTCGCGGCGGGATTTTCGCTTTCTTCGGAATAGGTCAAACCCGTCGTATATCGGTGATGGCCGTCGGCGATAATACAGCTTTTATCGCTCATCATTTTCACGATTTGCTCGATATTTTGTTCGTCGGCAATCGCGAAGATACGATGCCGCACGTCCTGTTCATCCATAAAATCGAGAAGCGGCTCCCGCCGGGCGGCTTGTTCTATGATTCCGTCTGCAAGTTTTTTCTCATCGTCATAGAGCATGAAAACCAGGCCGAAGTCGGCGGATGTCGCCCGCTTGAGATTAAGCCTGTCAGCCATCGGTTTATGGAGAACTTGTTCGTGCGGCTTTACAATATCTCCGAAATCCTCGAGTTTGGCTAAAGCGATAAAGCTGCGGCGGTGGTATGCCGTGCCGGCCACCACAAAATCCTGCACGTAAGCGTAGATGGTTTCGGCCAAATCCTGCTTCAAGACTCCCTCTTTTATCCAGCTTGCCAAATATTCGGCGGCTCTCGTATACTGGTTGTCCTGGCCGTTATCAGAGGCCATCGTCTTGCCCTTAATGATGCGGACAAGATTATGCCTGCTCTTTTTATAAAGCTGCTCCCGCTGGTCATCCTCAATAACATCATAAGGAGGAGCAATACAATTGCCTACATTACCTACTACGCCGGCATCAAACCTAAATGCTTTGAAAGGACCAACTTGCATAACTTTGTCTCGAATCTCGTATCCCGTTTTTTGCATCTTTTACCATAATCCCGCATAAGCATCGATCATGAACATTAAACCAATAATAACTCACAAAGGCCCGGATGATACTAAACCAAAGGCCGATTGTCAAATGTGAATAAGACATATTAAAAGGTGGAAGCCTTGATTTAATTAGGATACAAGTATATCAGCGGCTTAAAAAAACGGAAAAATAGAGAGACCAATTGATTTTTTTATCAAAATTTACTAACGTCCGGCCGGACTGGTAAGTCTATATAGGGTGAGGTCATGCTCGTGAAAGAGGCTCAGAAAGTGAAAATCTCTGATGTCGAACGGCTGGTCGAGGCAAGCAGCCGGGGAAATCGGGGCGCGTTCGATGAGCTTGTTGAGCTATATCAAAAGCGGGCGATGCAGGTGGCCCTTGCGATCTTGAGTAATGTGGACGAGGCGGCCGAGGCGGTTCAGGCCGGATTTGTTAAGGCTTATTTGAGTATTGAAAAGTTAAGAGAGCCCGAGCGGTTCGAAATATGGCTGCTCCGGATTATTTCAAACACGGCAATCAGTCAGCGAAAAGCCGCCAGGCGCAGAGCCGAAGCGGCAAAAGCCGCCGATTGCCGCCGGCAGGAAAAAAGCTCTTTCTCCCCGGCCCAGACCGCGGATTCAGAGGAATTGAGAGAAGCCGTACGGAGAGCGATGCTGAAACTGTCAAAAAAAGAGGCTAAGGCGATAACGCTTTTCGGGCTGGATGATCTGTCGCAAGAACAGGTCGCCGAGATTATGGGCTGCTCGGTCGGGGCGGTGAAATGGCATGTGTTCCGGGCGAGAAAGAAATTGAAGGTATTGCTGAGAAAGTATCTGGAATGAATAATAAAAAAGATAAGATAGATGCCCTGCTCCGGCGTAATACTACCGGACAGTTGGACGGCGTGGACTTCGATGATTTGAACGCGGCAATATCCCGGCGGCTGGATGAAGCGCAGCAGAGAAAGATTCCTGCGACTAAATTTATAAAGGTATTAAAAGCAGCAGCGGTAACGGCAGCAGCGGCGGCGGTATTCATAATCGTGATGGTCAGCTCTACCGAAAAGAAAGGCTCCGCCACGGTCGCATTCATAAATCCGTCCGAAAGGGCACAGGTGCAGGTAAATATCGCCGAAAGGGACATCAACCGAGGCAAGAGCACCGTGAAGATAATCGACTCGGGAACAGCTCGTAAACAGCAAGGAAATATTCGGCCGAACTGGCTCATAATCAGCAAGGCGGAATCTGAATCCACAAAAAACGGGGCGGACCGGGATGCGAGGGACATTGCTTGCCTGTTCTAATCTTTCAAATGAAAGGAAAAGAAAATGAGCGCTAAAAGTTTTACCAGGATAGTGATAGTGGCGGTTGCAGTGGGTTTCGTATTTGCCGGTCCGGCCCGGGCCGACAAAAAGCAATTGCAGGAAAAACTTAACAAAGATCTAAGCATCGAACTGGACGATGTCACCATCGCGGAGGCACTGGAAATAATCGGGCAGGAGGCAAAGCTGAAGATCGCACTCTCGGATGAGGCGGTGTGGGAGCTGCCGGAGGGAGAAAACACAAGGCTGTCGGTAAAGCTGCAGGGGCGACTCAGTGACAGTTTGACGGAAATGCTAAGCGCCTTTTTCATGCGGTACGCGGTCGGAGACGAGCAAATAACAATATACCCGCGACCGGAGCTGGAACATATCATAGGCAGGCCAGACACCCGGCAACTGGAACTGCTTAAAAAAATCTACACGATGAGAATAGAATTTGCACAAGGCTTCTCTCAAGAGTTTGTTAATTCATTTATAGGAAAGTCAATGGGAGTATCCTTTCTGCCGTATAATATACCCAATCAAATATACATAATACTCAAAACTTCGGAGGATGACAAAGGGACTTCACCTACAACGCTTGCGGTTTTATTGGAGCAGATCGGCGCCGATCTGCATAGACCACATTGGTATATTTCCGGAACAGATCTTCCCAATGAAGTTCTTATGATAAAAATGGTTAGTGAGGAGGATTTCCGCCAAGCAAAGCTCGATCAGATCATAGATATTTCCTTTGCAGACGAACGGGCGGATGTGATCCTTCGAAGACTTGCCGAGTGGGCCGGCATGGAACTATCAATAAACACGAAAAGCCCCTCGTGGCTGAAACGCAAAATATCTGTTAAGATGCAGGATGTAACACTAAAGCAGGCCCTGCAAAATATAGTCAGTACGGTGTACTGCTCATTCAGCATCTCGACTCGTAATAACTCAGTGGATGTACGAGGACCAATGCACCTACAAAAGACGGCAGTTCCCAGGAAAGCACAGGAAAGTGCCGTAAAAGATAATGGTTATGTCGGCAAGATCAGTATCCCCATGGACGGCGGTAAATACTTCCTTGAATTTATGCTGCGTCAGAGCGATTTGACAGAGGAATTAAAGAATCTTAGAGAAGAAAAGATAAAAGAAGTTATCCAGAAGACGGCAAGTCAGCGGAAACGGAAATTGATAGAAGCTTTGAGAAAAGCTAAAGAGTCTGCACCAACGCAGCCTAAATAGCTGCTCGTCGGCCGCCCGGAAGACCCGGGCCTAAGAGTCCTGCTTCTTATTGAGATATTCATTCATCGCCGCCGCGGCGATTCTGCCCTGGCCCATTGCGAGAATGACTGTTGCGGCACCTGAAACAATATCGCCGCCGGCAAAAACACCCGGCACCGAAGTTTGCATAGTCTTCTCATCGGTAACAATGGTGCCCCACTTTGTCATTTCGAGTTCCGGCATCGTCTGCGGGATCAGCGGGTTGGGCTTGTTGCCGATAGCGACAATTACCGTGTCGAGCTCCATCGTAAATTCCGAGCCTTCCACGGGAACCGGTCTTCGCCGGCCCGAATCGTCCGGCTCGCCGAGCTCCATCTTGATGCATTCCATGGCCACTACCCGGTGACGCTCGTCGCCGATGATGCGGACGGGATTGTTGAGCAGCTTTAGCTTGACGCCCTCTTCTTCGGCGTGGTGAATTTCCTCGGCGCGGGCGGGCATCTGCTCGCGGGCACGGCGATAAACAATGGTGACATCACCGCCCAGCCGCAGCGCCGTTCTCGCCGAGTCCATCGCCACGTTGCCGCCCCCGATTACGGCGACGCGCTGCCGCTTTATCGGCGGTGTATCGTATTTCGGAAAAAGGTAAGCCTTCATAAGGTTTGAACGGGTCAAATACTCGTTGGCCGAATAAACGCCGACCAGGTTCTCGCCGGGAATCCTCATAAACGACGGCAGGCCCGCCCCGCTGCCGATGAATACGGCGTCGTAACCTTCGTTCTCCATCAGTTCGCGGATGGTGCTGTTGCGGCCGACAACGAAATCCATCACGAACTCGACCCCAAGCTTCTTGAGGTAATCCACTTCCGCCTTAACGATTGCTTTGGGCAGGCGAAATTCGGGAATCCCGTAGGTAAGCACGCCCCCCGATTGTTGCAGGGCCTCGAAGACAGTCACCTCGTGCCCGAGTTTAATCAAATCGCCCGCAACGGTAAGTCCCGCCGGCCCGGCTCCTATCACGGCCACTTTTTTGCCCGTTTTGGCAGCTATCTTCGGCACCTTGATATTGCCGCTGTTGCGCTCGTAGTCGGCGACGAACCGCTCCAGCCTTCCGATAGCCACCGGCTCGCCCTTGACTCCCAGCACGCACAGCTTCTCGCACTGCTCTTCCTGCGGACAGACCCGCCCGCAGACCGCCGGCAGCGCATTTTGCTCCTTGAGCTTCCAGGCCGCCTCGATGAACTTGCCCTCCTGCACGAGAGCAATAAAGCCGGGAATATCGACGCTGACCGGGCATCCGGGAACGCACCGCGGCTTTTTGCACTTCAAACAGCGGCCCGCTTCCAGGATTGCGGTCTCTTCGGAATAGCCGTACGGGACCTCCTCGAAGTTTCTGGCGCGGTCTTCCGGGGCCTGCTCCGGCATTTTCTGTCGTGGTATCTTTTCTTTAGCCATTCGCTAATCTCTGCTGTTGGTTAATTTTTACACCTGCACTTATGCCCGCCGCCGTGCCCGGCCGATACGGATTCGGTACTTCCCACCGAATGGATTTCTTCGGCGCTGTACGCGGCCCGCCGGTCCCTGAGCTCATCCCAGTCGATCAGATGAGCATCGAAGAACGGCCCGTCCACGCAGGCAAATTTCATCTCGTCGCCGACGGTGACACGGCAGGCGCCGCACATGCCGGTCCCATCCAGCATAATCGGATTCAGAGCCGCCAGGGTTTTTACGCCGAACGGTTTGGTCTCTCCGGCCGTCACCATCATCATAAAGGGGCATCCGACCGCGATTACGCGATCGATTTTCTCGCCGTCTTTGAGTTTTTGCGTCAGGGCGTCGATTGCGTGTCCCCTTGTACCCACCGAGCCGTCAATTGTCGTCCGGACAAACTCGTCGCAAAGGCCCCGGAGCTTGTCCTGGTAGTAGTGCAGGTAATGGCTGCGGGCTTCGCTGATTGCGATTACGCGGTTTCCGGCGTTCTTCATGGCCTCGGCTATAGGAGCAATCGCGGCGATCCCGTAGCATCCCGCGGTCAGCGCGACCGTACCGTAGTTCTCTATCTGAAGCGGTATCCCGAGCGGCCCGACGACGTGCGCGAGCCTGTCGCCCGCTTTCGACAATACGAGCTTTCGGCTCGACTGGCCCTTTTCCAATACGACGAGGGTAATCGTTCCTTTTTGAGTGTCCCAGCCGCACAGGGTATAAGGAACCCGCTCGGACTGCTCGTTGGCCATCACGATAACGAACTGGCCGGCCAGGGCCTTTTTCGCAACCTCCGGTGCGGAGATGACAATTTCATGAACGTTAGGGGCGATCTCGTGTTTCTCCAGGATTTCAAACGCCCCCTCACTTTTATCGGCGGTCTCATCGAGGACACAAGGCTCATCCACGGGCAGCTCCCGCAATCCTCCCACCTTCTCGTCGATGCGGTGTCCGCGGAAGAAGGTTCGACGGAGGTTGAGATTCGTTGCGGCAGCAGGTGCTTGCTGACGCTCTTTGTTCAACGTCGCCTGCGAGATTCCCGCCTGCCGCGATATCTCATCGGCGGATTCATAATCAAAACCTTCGGCCCCGAGAGCACCGGCAAGCCTGGATATAATCCACCACTCGGGCATAGCCCGGCCCGGCGGCTCACACGCCTTATGCAAAGGCCGCTTTTCTCCGGAGCTATCGAGAATCGTGCCGTCAATCTCGGCGAAGATTGCCGCCGGCAGGACAATGTCGGCCCGCCCGCTCGCAGGCGTCGGGTAGCAGTCCTGCACGATAAGCAGCTCGAGCCGCTCCAGGCCGGCCGAATCGACAAAGTCGCCGGTCAGCAGCGCCGCTCTAGTACCTTTCGGCAGCGAGCCGCGTGAAACGCCCCGCTCATCAGGCTCGATTTCGATATAGTTTTTCGATTTCATCACCTCAGTCGTGAATTTCCTGAAGATATGACGGTCTTCGAGGCTGCTGGTCGAATCGCAAACGAGTGCGAAACCGTCGCCGGCAAATTGCTTCAATTTCGCCGCGGCCGTTTCCAGGGCCTGGTCCCATTCGACCTGCCGCAAAACCTTATTCACACGTACGTGCGGCACTGCCAACCGGTCGCCGCCGTTAAGAAATTCGGGAGCAGCAAACCGGCCCAGCACACAGACGGGAACATTTTCAATCGCCGCCTGAGCGGCAACAAGTTTGCTACCGGCCGTTGCGAGCGCCAACGCGCAAGCCTCGCCGCAGAATACGCAGGTCGATTCGACAACATCTTCCGGCCTGCCGTGCCATTTGGCGTACCGGTCGGCAAGGCTGCCGGTCGGACACACGTCAACACACGAGCCGCAGAACTCACAGCCCGCCTCAAGCAGCGAGTGCCCGAAGGCCTGGCCGATACGCGTTTCGCTGCCGCGACCGACAAAATCGATAACCGCCCTGCCCTGATGTTCTTTGCAGATTCGCACGCAGCGCCCGCAGAGAACACAGAGGTTCAGGTCGCGGTCCATGAAGGGCTCGGAACGTTCCAGCGGCCGCCGGTGATATGAAGGCGGAACCGGAAGCTCCGTAAATCCCAGCTCCTCGGACAAGGCTCGCACCTCACAGACCTCCTTGTTATTACAGGTGTGACATCCGGTAGTGCTGCCCGCTTTTTCAGCATCCGGCCGGTATTGTTCGCATTGCTCGCGCCGACCGCACACAAGACACGCGCTGGGATGTTCGAGCATCATCAGCGCCAGGATATTGCGGCGGAGAGTCCGCAGCGCCTCGGTATCGGACCGAACCACCATCCCCTCGGCGGCGGGAGTCGTGCACGAGGTCGGATAGCCACGCATATCTTCTATCTCGACCACACACAGACGGCATGCCCCGAACGGCGAGAGGCTCGAGTGCGTACAAAGATGGGGAATCTCAATACCGTTCTCCAACGCGCATTCGAGAACCGTCCGGCCTTCTTCGGCAGTCACTGATTTTCCGTCAATCGTCAGTTTCACTTCAACCGATCCTTTTGTTTATTTAGTTCGTTCATTTTCTTTACGCCGCCGGCATACTGGCGGTTCGCCTTTTTGCACCGGAGGTCACTACTGCTCGCGATAATCGCATCGCAAACAACGAAGGCATTCCTGGTGGCCCTTATTTTTCGAAATTGCCAATTCAACCTCTGCGAAATTCCGCCGCGCATCGAGCGGCAGAGTTTCCTGCTTCATAGCAGGGGTTTCAACCGGCTCGGCCTCAGGGTCAAACTCCGTATCGTTCGCAAGCGTTCGGCGCCAGAACGGTTCGGGGCGGTCCTGCGGAGCGAGATTGAGCGATAGTTTTTCGTTTATTTTGACCGCCGCTCTCTCACCGGCCCCGATGGCCTCCAGGACGATACTCGGCCCGGTGACTGCATCTCCGCCGGAGAAAAACATTGCCGCTTCGGTCTCATGCGTAAACGGGTCGATACCGATACGTCCCGACCTGCCCAATTTCAGGCCGGCCTGTTCGGCGACGCTCTCGGCTGCTACCTGCTGGCCGATAGCGGCAATAACGGTATCGACTTCGAGATTGAAAATTTCTTCGGTCGGTTCGGGGCGCCGCCGGCCGTCCAGAGAGAATTCTCCGAGGCTCATCCGGCGGCAGACGAGTCTTTCGGCGCCTTTGCCGTTTCCTTCGATTCGTTCCGGCAACGCCAAAAACTCGAAGCGGATGCCTTCGGCCTGCGCCTCTTCGATTTCAGATTCGATTCCGGGCATTTCCTCACGGGTCCGGCGATAAACGATTGTTACATCAGCCCCCATGCGGAAGGCTGTGCGGGCCGAGTCTATCGCCACGTCACCACCGCCGATCACGGCGACCTTCTTGCCGACGGGAACATCCACGCCCTTATTGCGCCCCACCAGTAAATCCAGGCCCTGCATGACGCCGTGAAGCTCTTCTCCGGGTATGCCCATGCTCATGCCCTTCCAGGCGCCCAGGCCCAGGAAGAATGCTTTATATCCCTGTTGTTTCAGTTGGTCTATCGTGACGTCTTTGCCGACTTCGGTATTGGTCTTCAGCTCGATTCCCGTTCCCAAAAGCCAGTTGATTTCTTCCTGCAGTATATCCCTCGGCAGGCGGTACTCCGGGATGGCGTAGGCCATCATGCCGCCGGGGCGATCCTGCTTCTCGAAAACCGTAACCGAATAGCCCATTCGCCGGAGGAAATAAGCACAGCTTAATCCCGCCGGACCGGCCCCGACTACGGCGACTTTCATATCGTGACAATGCGGATTCTCCCGCACCATTTTCTGCGGTTCGATCCGCTCGGCCGTGTCAACCATATATCGCTTCAAAGAACGGATGGCGACCGGTGCATCCAACTCGGCGCGGCGGCATTTTCCTTCGCACGGATGCGGGCAGACTCTCGCACAAATAGAGGCGAAAGGATTCCGCTCTAAGTGCGAGGTAAGAGCTTCTTCGAGCCGGTTGTCCCGAATCAGCGAGATATATAGCGGGACATCGACACCGGCGGGACATTCGTTGCTGCACGGGGCATGAAGCAGCTCGGGACAAACGCCCGCGGGGCATTTGCGCTCGCGTATGTGCGCTTCGTATTCAGCCCTGAAATACCGCAACGTGCTCAATACGGGATTCGGCGCGGTCTGGCCGAGCCCGCAGAGCGAACCGGCCTTTATGGTCTTAGCCATTGTTTCGAGCTTGTCGAGGTCGGCCATTTCGCCTTTGCCGGCGGAGATTCGCTCCAGAATGCTGAGCATCGCCCTCGTCCCGACCCGGCACGGCGCGCACTTGCCGCAGGATTCGGACTGTGTAAACGACAGAAAATATTTCGCCATATCGACCATGCACGTATCTTCGTCGAGCACAATCATGCCGCCCGAACCCATAATGCTGCCGGCCTGGTTGAGCGCCTCGTAATCGACGGGCAGATCCATTTTTTCGGCGGGTATGCATCCGCCCGAAGGCCCGCCTGTCTGGACGGCCTTGAGCTTTTTTCCCGCCGGGACGCCGCCCCCGATTTCATAGATTATATCCTTGAGCTTGATGCCCAGCGGCACCTCGACCAGACCCGTGCGGTTGATTTTTCCCGCCAGCGCGAAAGTTTTCGTTCCCTTGCTGGACTCGCTGCCGTATTGAGTGTACCACTCGGCCCCGTTGAGGAGAATCAAAGGCAGATTGCCGAGCGACTCGACGTTTTGAATGACCGTGGGCTTGCCGAACAATCCGCTTACGGCGGGAAACGGCGGCCTGGGCTGCGGCATTCCCCGCCGGCCCTCGATGGATGCTATCAGAGCCGTCTCTTCGCCGCACACAAACGCTCCGGCACCTTTTTTTATGGTCAAATCGAAAGAGAAATCCGAGCCCTGGATGTTCCGGCCCAGCAGCCCCAGCTCTCGCATCTGAGAGATGGCAACCTGGAGCCGGTGTATCGCAAGCGGGTATTCGGCCCGGCAGTAAATATAGCCCTGCGAGGCCCCCAATGTAAAAGCCGCGATCAACATTCCTTCCAAAAGCGCGTGCGGGTCGCCCTCGATAAGCGAGCGGTTCATAAACGCGCCGGGATCGCCCTCGTCGGCGTTGCATATAAGATATTTCGTCTGCCCGGGTGCACTCCTGCAGAATTGCCACTTGCGCCAGGTGGGGAATCCCGCGCCGCCCCTGCCGCGAAGCCCCGCCTCCTTGACCTGTTCGAGTGTCTTGTCAGGGCCGATTTGAAGCGCCCGCAGAAATCCGCGATAGCCGTCCTGCGCCAGGTAGTGATGCACGTTTTCGGGATCAATCAGGCCGCAGTTGCGCAGTACGTTACGCACCTGACGCAGCATCATCGGATGCTCGCTAAAATCACCTATGCCGTCCAATTGTCCCGGCGTCATTTTGCCCAAAGCTAATTCGCCGCAGGGATCATCGCCCAAAACGTAATTTTCGAGAATATGGGTAATCTCGTCGGGCCCGACGTTTCCATAGCAGAGGCGGGGTGAATTCTTTTTCTGTACAATCACCAACGGCTCGAAAGAGCAGGGGCCAAGGCAACCTACTTCGATAACTGAAGCGTTTATCTTCTTCGCCTTGATATGGTCTCGCAGTCGCTGCAATACCTCCGCGGCGCCTGCGGCCCGGCCACAGGTTGCGGCGCCGACAAAAAAAACAGGAACTTCACTGTCCTGAAGCTCCCGCCAGCGATTACGAGCTTCTTTATAAGTCTGTTGCAATGAGGTCATATATCCGTTTTATCCTTTTTGTCCGGGTATTGAGAGAGTAAGGATGGTATTTTCTTCGCGGTCATTCGGGCATATACTTTGCCGTCCACGGCGACAACCGGCGCCAGAGCGCAGCAGCCCAGGCAGGCCAGCCTTTCAAGATCGAACTTGCCGTCCGCGGTAGTCTGGCCGGCGGTAATTCCCAGGCGATGCTCCAGTTCTTCGAGTATCTTGCGGCCCCCGCGGACGTGACACGCCGTGCCCTGACAACTCTGGATTCTGTGCCGGCCGGGAGGATTGAAACGAAACTGCGTATAAAACGTAGCCACGCCGTATATTTCGTTGGCCGATATCCCCATCAGCCCTGCCAGCTCGTCTATCGCTTCTTCGGAGAGGTAGCCATAATCCTCCTGCACGTCCTGCAGTACGGGTATCAGGCTGCCGCGATTCGCCGGGTACTTCGCCAGGATATCCGCAATTTTGGATAAACCTTCTTCTGTCGGTCGATTCATTTTATCTATAAACCCAAAAAAACCGTCGCCGGAAACTGCCATCCCCCCTTTTTGCGGGCAATGACAAGCATTAACTATGCTCTCTCAAGGACATTAAGCTCTCCTAAAGCCCCGGATTGTCGCACATTGCGACACTCATGTCAAGAGCCGTCATCAACTACAAATACTACGCAAATGCGGGTTGGGTTCACAGGTTTGGAGAAATGATATCGCAGCTATACGATAATATATAACAAGAGTTTTGCAAAATTGAAGTTATATAAGAAATCAATCAGCATTTCAGGGCGGAGTTTCCGCTCAGTCAAAAACCGTTATCCGAATTCATTCGATTACTGATCATGCCAATTCGTCACTACGAAACGTACGGCCTCATCGTCCACATCCGTATTTCTCAGGGAGGCATCATACATAAAAGCGCCTGAATTCTTCATATCATAGCTCTTTGATACGGCCGCTCCATATACCGTAGCGGAATTGTTCATCACAACGTCCGCATTAGGGGCGTAAATCACACCGTAAAAATCGGTGCTGTTTTTGAATTGCATAATCTCGCAGCTATCGAGGCCGTATATTTGCAGGCTCTTTGTGTTTTTGGTCTCGTTGTTAATTGTGCTGGAGTTTTTGCCTTCAATATCCCCGCCCAAATACAACACCAAAGAGGAATCATCCTCTATCTGCAACTCAGCAGAATTGCCCAGGATTAAATCGTCGGTAATATAGAGCTTAACGTCCCCACTGATTACGATCTTCTTATCGTTCTGAAGGTCAATACCGCTATACTTCGCGGAATTTGTTATTGTGGTATCATCTTTCAGAGTTCCCCCGGACGGTAATGACTCAAGCCATTCCGGCACCGTTACCGGAAGCAATTCCACTTTTTCCGTCAAGGTTGCAGTCTGACCTTCAATGACCGCCCCGCTTGCTACACTGATAGCAGTTTCAGTATCGCCGCCGACCCCGACGGCCACATCACCTTTTACAATCGCCGAGCTTTTCATAGTCACAGAGTCCGGGGCGGTACTGTTAGTTCCGACTTTCAGAGTTGGGTCGTCCTGACCGTAATTGTACCAGTCCACAACCGCCGAATTATTCAGGTTTAATTGCCCTTTCGTGAAGATTGCCGCTTCAAACGGTCCCTGTAATTTTAAAGTGCAGCTAACCGTTCTTTGGGCCCGTCCGCTCGTGCCGGTAGATTGAAGTATATAGCCGCCGGAATCGCTTGTGATTGTGTAACTATAGGCGGCGTCACAATTAGGCAGGCTTATATCCGTTTCCAGCGGCAGAGCGCCGTCGTTCCAGGGCTTAACCTTCAATTGCTCATTCATTTCAAAGATAGCCTTTGTCAGGCCGGTATCGGCAGCGCATCGAGCTGCAATCTCCGAGGCCATCCGTATAGAAAAGATACGGCTGTTATAGCCAAGACTCAGCAATCCCACACCCACGGCAAGCAATACCATCACTGCAACCAGCGCCAGCGGCATTGCAGAGCCCCGCTCTTTTGAATGTAGATGCTTGTTCATATTCATCTTGTCCCCATCTCAAACAGCATAACGTTCCTATAGATTATGTGTAACCGCAGAAGACACTATGGTATTGGTCTGTGTTTCATTATCGAGCGTGAGTATCATCTGTACGGACCGGCCAACCTGTTTGAAATCGCAGCCAGAGACATTATTACAGATAGTATCGACACCCAGCGTCGCCCTCGGATCCAGTTGTCCGTACTCGAAATTGAGCGTGCCGTCTGAAACATAGAAACGGGCATATCGGTCAACAACCGCCGAAGAATCGCTTGCATAGTAATAAACCTCGACCCAATCGCCGGCACTGTCCAGTACGTACTTCCGGCTGCTTGCACGCCGCATTACGGCGTCGAACTTTTTCCTTGCGATATAGCCGTCAGTAATTACGTCGGAGTTTATCTTATCGTACGTAACGTTCCAACTGGATTGAGCGTCCACGACAACCACTCCGATAGCAAAGCCGACAATAGCAATAATCATTGCGGTTATAATTAACTCTACAATCGTAAAACCCTTTGAAGCTATATGCCTTTTGTCGGTCATTATTGTTCTCGTTGTATTTCAAAAATTGTGGGTGTAAACCGTGAGCTTAAATGATTTATCCACATTCTCCACGCCGTCTTGTCCCGCGCCCCGCTGCGCCCAGGCGACAACGACATTCAAGGCCCTCAGTCCGGATTGAATATCTTTCCAGGACAAAATCGCGTGGTAGTTGGCGCCATGGCTATCATTCAGCGTAATCGTGTAACTTCCCAACAGGGTAAAATCCGAAGGCTTTGCCGAATAGGATTGAATAGTTTGGCTGACTGTCAGGTCGGAATTAGAAAGTCTCCTCGGATCAAACTCCAGGTCGCCATTGATGCCCCGCCAACTCTCAGAAAGCATCAATCCGAGTCTGGCCGCTGTTGTCTGTGTATCGAATTTTCGCCCATCCAGGACGGCGTTATATCTAAAAATGGAAGTCCCGATAACCGCGATTAACAGGATAACAACCGCAACCATTGTATCGACCAGGGAAAAGCCCCGGTGATATCTTACTTCGCATGTCTGTGAAGCCATTTTTATCCCTACTTGCTGCAAATTTCGTCCTCTTCGATACCAATAACAGCCTGGATTGAAACGAACTTAATCCTTTTTACCGCCTTAGCTTATATTTCAAACACTATTGCGCCTGATTGTTATAAGACAGTGCGTTTACACACCCCATCAAAGTCGGCTGCTTCAGACTCGACTTTTGCAAAACTCTTATCGAGCATACAACGCAGACGTACTCACAGTTGATTAAATCGGCATAAACCGCCGGGAGGTTTATTCAAAAATCGGCGTTCTCTTCGGAAGGATTTAATTCCTGCTTTTGGTGCTCCCGGGGAGAAATCGCAGGCTCGCTTTTGGGCGGCAACTCGGTGATTGGTATAGCCGTCTGTTTTTGGGGGTGGGGCTCTAACGAAACCGGTTCTTTGCTTTTTTGAGGTATTTCGGAAATTGCAATGGGCGGTTGTTGTTGCTGTTCGGCCTGCGGAGAGCTGCCGCCGCCGGCCTCGCCGGTAAGAATCGCCTTTTGTACAGCCTGCTCGGCGGGTTCATCCGTTAAAGGACGTAAATATATAGATGAAGCTGTCGACTGCTCGGCCCAAATCAATTTTCCCCGAATCAATTCCAAAAGTGCCAGGAACAATCCAACCATGACCATGCGATTGGTTCCGGACTCGAAGATGCGCTCGAAAGTCATCGGGCCTTCGGTCTGCAAACGATGTAAAATCTCTATCTGATATAAATCAATGGGCGTGTCATCCGTAATACGACTTATATCAGGAACGTTACCGGTAGCCCTGCATATCGAATCAAAGGCTTCGAGCAGGTCCCAGATGCTCACCTGCTCAATGTCAATTTCAGGCTCCACGTCAGGCTGAAGCCGCTCGACGATCGTGCCGGGCCGTGGATAACGCTCTTTTTGCTCATCGGCGGCGGCGTTCAGCAGATTGGCGGCATCTTTAAATTTTTTGTATTCGAGCAACTGGCGGATAAGCTCTCTGCGGGGGTCCGATAAATCGTCGTCTTGGAATTGATCGGGCTCTGCTTTCGGCAGGAGCATTGCCGATTTTATCTGCATCAACGTCGCGGCCATTACCAAAAAATCGCCCGCCAGGTCAATGTCAAGACTCTTGAGCAATTCGATATAGCGGATGTACTGGTCGGTTATCTTGGCGATGGGAATATCGTAGATATCCACCTCTTCCTTGCGGACAAGATACAAAAGCAAGTCCAGAGGTCCTGCAAAAATGTCAAGATTGACGCGATAATTAGCCAATTTCCGCCCTCGGTATTATTTCTTCGGCCATAATCACCTTCTCAATCCAACAGCCTGTCGTGCCTTTTCGAGCGTTTCGTCAGCCACGGCTTTTGCCCGCCCGGCGCCGCTGGCAAGAATTTCTCTGACATAGTCGATATTATTTTCAAGCTCGGCCCTTTTCTGCCGGTACGGCTTGAAATAGTCTGTCATCAGCTCGGCAAGGCGTTTTTTGACCTGGCCGTAGCCCATGCCGCCGCTGCGGTACTTATTTTCCCATTCACCTAACTCATCGGGAGAGGCAACCAGCTTCAAAAGGGCAAAGACATTACATTTGTCGGGATCTTTGGGCTCTTCGACCGGGATCGAATCGGTAACAATTTTCATAATCTTTTTTCTGACACTGGCTTCCGGCTCGAATATCTCAATGGTATTTCCGTAGCTCTTGCTCATTTTTCTCCCGTCGATCCCTGGAACCACGGCGACAGATTCGATAATGTGCTCGCTCGGTACGGTGAAAGTTTCGCCGTAAGCGTTGTTGAACCGGATGGCAATATCGCGGGTAACCTCGATATGCTGTTTCTGGTCGGCGCCGACGGGTACAATGTCGCTATGGTAGATCAGGATATCCGCCGCCTGGAGAACCGGGTATGCGAACAGGCCGTGATTGGGGCTCAGGCCCTGGGCGACTTTATCCTTATAGCTCGTGCATCGCTGCAACAGCCCCATTGGAGTCACGCATGAGAGCAGCCAGGTAAGCTCTGTAACCTCGGGCACATCCGATTGGCGCCAGAAAATGGTTTTTTCCGTATCGAGACCCAAAGCAATATAATCCATCGCAACTCCAAGAGTATTGCCGGCAACGTCATCAGGCGCCGGATTGCTGGTAAGAGCATGGTAGTCGGCGATGAAATAAAAGCAATTGTGCTCGGCCTGGAGCTGAAGGTGCTGACGCATTGCGCCGAAAAAGTTGCCTATATGAAGCCTGCCGGATGGTTGTATGCCCGATAGTGCCCTCAAGCGAACCTCCTGATATTAAAAGCTGAAAAACCTAAATTAAAAACATAAACGACCATTACCAAAAATAACGCCGTCAGACACGAATGTCAAGCATTAACAGCCAAGAATATGACAAGAAGATTTGACTATCACGAAGGAAAAACCATACGAGCATAAAACGGTTTGTGCCGTCATGCACTCCGAGTACCAAGACCCCAAGCCGGGCACGGTACTATGCGTACATACCCCCCCCAAGGCACTGCAACAACGTCTTTTCCGCAGAACAGGCTTTACAGCTTACGTTCGGCCGAGGGACTTCATGTATTTCTTCGACTTGCGAAGTCCCATTCTGGAAGCCTTCTTCTTTACTGCATCCGTCGGGCGCCGGAGTTTCGCAGCTATTTTAGCGGTGGGATTACTCGGAAAAAGCTTCTTGAGCAAACTCAGCTCGCTCTTTGTCCACAAACCTTTAATGACTTTCTTTTTCGTTTTCCTTTTTGCCATTGCGTACTCCTTTCGTCTTAATTGGACTAATGGCTCGCCATGCGCTTTATATTATATTAAAGAGTGACGCGACAATCATCAAACATTTTTTCCCACAACAAAAAAAATTTTCGCCCCTCTTTAACCTCCTCAAGTCTTCTGCAAAATTGAAGTTAGGCATATATTATTTCAGGCTCTACCAGTCAAGTCACGCCGTTTATTTATCGACCTGCAAAAAGCTTTTCCACGTCGGATTATATTGGCTGTCACCAAATACCATAAGTAATGTAAGGCTTTTTGGAAAAGACAGTTATGAGTCTGTATTAAAAAACACTTACAGCTTTTTCAGGAGTTTTGCCGATTTTAATTATACGGCATCTTCGGCGATAAACGCTGGTTTTTACAGGCCCCACCGTCCAATTAGGCCATTTTTGTTTGATGCCCTCATTAGTCATGAATTTACAATTAGTTCAGCTTGAGTAATTATACTTGACCTTCATGGATATACGCTTTAATATCGCCGTGATTATCAGAGCCTGTGAATTGGAATGCTAATCGTGTAAAATTAATAACTTAGCTTATATTATTAGGAGTATTGCAATGAAATCAATAAAGATCATGCTAAATGAGAACGACATTCCTCGACAATGGTATAACCTGGCGGCAGACCTTCCTACGCCTCTTCTGCCGCCGCTCGGACCCGATGGAAATCCCGTCTCGCCCGATATGCTCGCACCGGTATTTCCGATGAATCTGATCGAGCAGGAAGTCAGCGCCGAACGTTGGATAGACATCCCGGACGAAATCCTGGATATACTTTATCGCTGGCGGCCCTCGCCTTTGCGCAGGGCGGTTTACCTTGAGAAGTATCTTCAAACGCCGGCTCACATATACTATAAAGACGAAAGCGTAAGCCCGCCCGGAAGCCACAAACCGAATACGGCCGTCGCTCAGGCCTGGTACAATAAGCAATTCGGCATCGAGAGACTCACAACAGAAACCGGAGCCGGCCAATGGGGCAGCGCCCTGGCTTTTGCCTGTAAAATAATCGGGCTTGAATGTAAAGTCTTTATGGTCAGAATCAGTTTCGACCAAAAACCGTTCAGAAAAATGATGATGGGAGTCTGGGGAGCAAACTGCGTCGCAAGCCCGAGCAGCGAAACAAACGCCGGAAGAAAAGTGCTTCAAGAAATACCCGATACGCCGGGCAGCCTGGGAATCGCCATCAGCGAAGCCATCGAGCAAGCCGTGACGGATACGTCAGGCAAAACACGTTATTCTCTCGGCAGTGTGTTAAATCACGTATTGCTGCACCAGACAATTATCGGCCTGGAAGCCAAGAAACAGCTCGAGATTGCCGGAGAAAAGTCGCCGGACGTCGTGATCGGCTGCGCCGGGGGCGGCAGCAATTTTGCAGGTTTGTCATTCCCGTTTGTCGCCGACAAAATCAACGGCGCCGAAATTGAAATCGTTCCCGTTGAACCTACGGCTTGTCCAACGATGACACGGGCACCATTTGCCTACGACTTTGGAGACACGGCCTGCACGACACCGCTATTAGCAATGCATACGCTCGGACACGCCTTTATTCCGCCTCCAATCCACGCCGGCGGGCTGCGGTATCACGGCATGGCGCCGCTGGTTTGCCAATCCATCGTAGAAGGCCTGATGAATCCGAAGGCATATCACCAGTTGCAGTCGTACGAGGCGGCATTAACATGGGCCAAAACGGAAGGATTTATCCCCGCTCCGGAAACCAGTCAGGCGCTTGCAGCCGTTATTGATGATGCTAAGAAAGCAAAGGAAGAAGGCAAAGAAAAGGTGATACTATTCAACTACAGCGGACACGGCTTGATGGACCTTACGGGCTACGATGCCTATCTGTCCGGAAATTTACACGATTACGAGCTGCCGGAAGAAGAAATGCAGAAATATCTCAAAGACCTTGAGAGTCTGCCAAAAGCGGAAATGAGAAAAACCGGAAAGTGGTAAAATTACCTGTTTTTTGTGTTGACTCTAAACTTTATTTAAGGCAGTTTATAGAAGTTAGTATCGTAAAAATAATTAGTAATCTTTTTAAAGGAGACAACTATGGAAAGGAAAATTTTGATGACTGCCGTAGTTTTGTTGGCCATAGGAGGCATATTACAAGCCCAGGACTCGGAACTGCACGGATCGGTCGACTTTACCTTTCAGACTGAGTACATCTGGCGCGGCTTCGATGTTTATGACGACAAGAGCGCCATACAGCCCAGTATCGACCTGGATTTGTTCGGCACCGGCCTCGGGGCAAGCATCATGGGCCACAGGGCCAATCCGAGCGGGGAGGAAATGAAAGAACGCTGGGACTATACC
>Ga0180434_10001292_pt1 | contig 36118 bp, 58 predicted proteins | sample SS_ome_7_FD_132453 | JGI IMG/M metagenome (GOLD analysis project Ga0180434, IMG submission 132453) | Hypersaline lake sediment archaeal communities from the Salton Sea, California, USA - SS_1_D_2 metaG | ecosystem: Environmental > Aquatic > Non-marine Saline and Alkaline > Hypersaline >... | reverse complement strand
TCTCTTAGACATTTTACACAAAGACTTGCAACGCATGAACCGTCATTCTCATTAAGTATGTCATATAAGTCATTTGACATACGGTCACAATTGCTGCAAGTGCTGTAATCAGATACTACTATTTTCATTTTTTATCCCCTATCCATGTCATAAAAAATATTAAATGATGTTTTGTTTTTTCATTGATTCAATGCACCTTTGGCATGATACCCTCTCTGGATTAGATGTTGTAGCAAAGTTGTTACTAAAAACCGATTTTCCACACAGCGAAACACGAGATGTTTTAACATTCTCTACATAATGCATTTTTGCCATTTTCTATCTATCTCCTGCCTTCTTAGGCAATTACTAGAATGATGTTATTGTATATATAGTTAACCGATGTTACCAACCGTTAACAAAGTATATATAGTATAATAGCGTATAGTGATACGAGGCTGTAACAATGATTACGCACACAAGAATAAAAGAAGATGATCTCATTAGGATTCGCAAATTAAAAGTGCATGAGAATCAGGCGGACCATGAGATAATAGAACAGTTGCTTGATTTCTATGAGCAGTATAACGTGGCAATGGGCAATGATGTAGAACAATGGAAGTGATAGCATACAAGAAGGAACAAAATATAGATTAGGCCGTGCATTTCATGAGTATGCAAGTGTGATTGAGTCTATTCTCGATTATAATGATGAAATTGTGATTCAGCATACCGGGCACACGCACGTAATAACATTAAAAGCAGAAGTGATAAACAATGATTGATATTGAGAAGATAACACCTGAACAGCTAGACGATGAGCTGAAACTAGAAAGTTGCCCGGATGATATATACAACGATGATTACATCCAGCCATTGCCACCGGTGATGCTAGAATCGTGCAACATGACAGTGGGCAGCATATCAGTATCATGTGGCAATGTGTTATTGGCTGCGCAAATAGCAAACGTAATGTATAGCCTGACATGCAATGAGCTAGACCACCATGAAGCGGATAGATGGCTGGAAGATATGAAGAAGGAGAATAAACAATGAGAAAAGATACAATGTTTGAACATGGCTATTTCCAGTGTGAGCCATTAGTAACGGATACCGAATATAAAGGATTGGGCTGGGAGCATGGTATTCTTAAACCGATGGTAAAGCAACATACCCGGATAGGCTCGGGATTTGGTGTATGCAGGATTGAGGAAGTGATGCGTTGATACTGTTCAATGTTTTCACTGGTGAGGAAACGGAATGTAAGGGACCGAGACAGCACGGATGGTTATACAAAGTAAAAAACACGGACAAGAAAAGCTGGGATTATAAGGAATGGTATCCTTGCCATGACTGGTGTGGGCGGTATGTTGGGTCGGTATTTGGTGATGTGTTTCATGATATCGACACTATTAATAAAATGAAATGGGGTTGATTGATATGAGAGAAATTAAATTCAGGGCATGGAATGATGACCACTACATCCACATGAATGAAAACCCGGAAGAATATCAATGGCATTTCGGCGAGTGTGGTTTTGGTATATCCTACTATGATACTACAATATGCAAAATAAGCGGTGGCGAGCTGGTGGAAAGCGAAGAGTGGATTGAGCTAAAAAACCTGATATTTGAGCAGTTCACTGGACTCCATGACAACAACGGAAAGGAGATTTATGAAGGCGATATAATCAACTGGGGAAGTCATCTGATGTATGTAGAGTGGAATCATGAATTTTGCCAGTGGTATGCATCTGATATAGACGATGAATATCACGGTCCACTGTGGACGCATTTGCGCAGTGGTGAATTGGCTGTGATAATTGGAAACATCCACGAAAGCCCGGAACTATTGGAGCAATAACATGGAAGATGAAGAAGAAGCAATAATAATAGACTATATACACGACATATCGCTTGTGCTTGAGGAAATATCTCTTCACTTGGAAAATATCAGCAAATCACTCGAATGTATAACTGAAAAAAGGAGATGGTAAATTATGAGTAAACAATGCGAAGACTGCGGAAATGTTGTAATAGAACCAGCACAGATATTAAACAGCCACCAGGAGCACGGGGCTGTATTGTGTGTTAGATGCCACATTGAAAGAAACACGGAGGATGGTGCACCAGAAACAAGCGAACAAGTGCCGGAAGTAAATGAAGAATTAGAAGATACCATACCAGAACAAAAGCAAGAGATGACAACCGAAGAAAAGTTGAAGATTGCCGAACTGAAAAACGATTATGGATATGATACAGAAACAGCGGTGCAAGTAATGAACGCGGCATGTAAACAAATGGATGCAATACAAAACAGCAACGTTGCACACATAAGCAGTGGGTACATTCCAAAGCTAACCATTCAGGATGTTAAAATGTATGTGTGCCCACTGGCAACAGACCAGGAAGCGTATGTATTTCTTGAGCTATGCAAGGCAAGGGGATTAAACCCATTCACAAGCGAAGTTTACCTTATCAAATACAAAGACAGCGATCCTGCTCAGGCAGTTGTTGGCAAAGAAACGTTTACGCGGAAAGCAGAACAAAACGGAGCGTTTGCCGGGTTTGAGGCTGGTATAATTGTAAGGAACGAGGCCGGGGAAGTAGAAGAAAGGAGTGGGACGTTCTATCTACAAGATGAGCAGTTGCTTGGCGGGTGGGCAAGGGTGCACCGCAAAGACCGCGAATATCCTTTTGTATCAAAGGTTTCCATTAAGGAATATGAGCAAAGGAAGCGAGATGGAACATTAAATAAGTTTTGGGCAACAAAGGCCGCAACGATGATAAGAAAAGTAGCACTTTGCCAATCGTTAAGAGAGGCTTTTCCATCTGAGTTCGGGGGATTATATGACAGATCAGAGATTGATGTCGGTGAAGGGGAATCCTTTTAAATCCCCATTTTTGAATGAAGAGTATGATCCGGATGATTGTGGTTGTTCGTGGCAGGGAATGTATGGATTGATGAGGTGTGAAGAATGTTAACGAGTTTAAAAATAATATTAAACTCCATTTACAAGTATTTTTTATATTTTTTATAGAACGCTTCTTGATCTTTCAGTTTCATAATGCGGTTGATATACGCACCGTTTAAAACGATTGTTTTATATTCATCCTGTCTGATATCGTATATTCGTGATCTTGCGCTATTTTTTGTTTTTGTTCTTATCCTTTCTTCGTTTGGCGTTTCAACTTTATCTCTATAATTCAAAGCATCGTTATATGAAGCAAAACCACTTTTCACAGTTTTACCAGGTCTTCCCATCGCATAATCATTAGGGCCAAACTTTTGTAATGAATAAGAAACCTGTTTTTTTGTTTTCAGAAGTTTTTGAGCGACTTTTTGTTTATCATGCTCAAACTTCCATGCAGTGTTTTTTTTAAAAGAAGATGACTTTTTTTTTACATGCAACTTTTTTACATTACGTGGTTTCGTTGGTGCTTTCCGGGTATGGGCTTTTACACAATATCCCTTAACTTGTATTTTGCGGGTGTTTGCCATATAATATCACACTCAAAACAACGCACTGGAAATATAAAAACGTTCCTTAATTAGTAATTACAATTGGGTTAAGTATATATTCTATGAATACCTATTATATTATAGGTGATTATATGATAAGTGAAAAGTATTATACGATCAGTGAAGTTTCTAATATTCTAGGCGTGCATGTGGATACTATACGCATGTGGGACAGGCAAGGTAAAATAAAATCCGTGCGCATTGGCAACGGGTGGAGAAGGTTTCCTGAATCTGAACTAAAGAAGATTATAGGGGAAGAGTAAGATGGAATACAAGAGCATTGAAGTAAAGAATCTTAAACACTTCAATATCAGGGATATACGCGCCGATGTTGTGAACAGGATAGATGAAAGAATAAAGGCAGATGGGTTTAACCCTGCACACCCGCTATCCGTTGTACACAACGACGATGGCTATTATGTACTGGATGGCAACCACCGATTAGAAGCACTTAACAAACACAGTATTGAATCAGTGCCGTGCGTGGTTTACCCGGTTGAATCGGATGCGTATAAAATAGCTGTAAGGTGTAACCAGGATGAAGATACATATGCACCAATGGATATGTTTGATTGGTTGGGTGTGATCCAGAAGCAGAAGGAATCAGGCAAAACACAGGCGGAGATTGGGGAGAGTATAGGATGGTCACAACAGAAAGTAGCCGATTATTACAAAACCACGACACATATTACCGCAGATGTTTTGAAAATGGCGAAGGAACACCAATCCGGGCGTGCGGTTGAAAATACCGCAACTGCGGTAAACTTTACAGAAGGATGGTTCAGGAATTCGGGGTTATATGAACTTGAACCTGAAAGGCAAGAGCAGTTTATGAAATGGTTCTTAGATGGTAAAGCAAAGGGAGGAAACCAGCAGAAAGAGAAGATAAACGCACTGAAAGAAGCACAGGAGCAAATACACATAATCGACGAAACACTGTCGCCGGAGATAGAAGAAGAGCAGAAACGCGGGTTAATAGAAGCAGTGGAAAGAGGTGAATACACCACCGAGAGACTGAAAGAAGTTATTAACAAGCTCAATTCACAAACCAAAAACAAAGCACTGTTTGGCGTGGATTGCATGGAAGAGCTAAAGAAGATTCCAGACGGAACAGTTGATTGTATAATAACCGACCCACCGTGGGGAGTTAATTTCCAATCGGCCAGAGAAAACGGAAATCCGGGTTTTGATACAGGCATAGAAGAAACAAAAAAACTATTAATGGATGTGTTTGCTGAACTTAAAAGAGTGGCAAAGAATAACGCGCACGTATATGTTTTTTATCCAACTACATATCATTGTGAATTCCAGAACATAATAAAACAGTTCTTTGACCTGGCTCCAGTGCCGTTAATATGGGTAAAGAACAACCATGCACCGTGTGATTTTAAAACAAAGTATGCCAGTAAATACGAAACCATATTTTTTGCACGCGGAGAAAACGGAAAGGCAAGGGAATTAAACAACCCATGTAGCCCGAACGTATTAAACTTTGCATTACCGGTCGACAGGTGGCATGATTGCCAGAAACCAGGTGATCTTTTAACATATCTTATCAGCAACTCAACTGCACCACATGAGACCATACTTGACCCGTTCATGGGTTCAGGTTCAACCATGCTAGCGGCGAAGAAAGCAAACCGACATTATATCGGGTTTGAACTCAATGCGGCGTATGAAAGCAGGTTTAAAAGAGAGATTGGTGATAACAAATGAAGTGGGAAGAAAGACCGAACGTTATTAAGGGAAGTCTAGGAGAGAAGATCGTGGATGAATATATTCATGATTCCGGGAAGTTTATTCCATACAATCCGGTGTATGAAGGGCCACACCCGTTTGATAGAATAATTGCATCACTTGATAAAAAGGAATTGTACATACTCGAAACAAAAACAAAAGCAAGAAGAAACCTATACCCAGATACAGGAATCAATCTTAAACATTATTACGAATATAAGCACCTACAAGACAAATATAATTTAGGTGTTTACATTGCGTTCGTTGATGAAATGCTGAATATGGTATATGGAAACTTTTTAAACGACCTGGCAAGAGAAACAACGATAAACAACAACGGAAAACTTGGAAAATATCCACATATATATAATGATATTATATTTTTCCCATGTGTAAACATGGAATTCATATGCAAGATAGACAATGGGTACGCCGAAGAGTTGAAAAAACATTCCAGGAGAAACTATGGATACAATGCGCTGAAGCTGGTAAATAATAAAAGAATTACAACGTTGTTTGATTTTTAATTAATTCAGGTGGTACGATGGATAACAAACAATACACGCGGGGAATATAAATGGAAGCAACGCAAACATACTTCGATTGCCCGCGACAAAACAACGATCCGAGAATAATAACAGCGTGGGGGATATATAAAGATTTCGAAAAGGGATGGCTATTAGCACACAAAACCACCCGCGCGGGTTGCACAACTGCACTAGCTGCGGAATCTTTGAACAGGAAAGAAAGGTTACTGGTAGTAGTGCCCACAAACTACATAGCAGACAAGACCATAATAGAAGATTCCATCAACTATTCAGATAGGGAGCAAGCGGATATTATTCACATTCCAAGTAACAAAGAATGCGTATATAACAAACTTTTAATAGAACAATTCCCGGCACTTAAACACCTGCCCATGTTGCCTTTGGGCGATAACTGTGACAATTGCCAATACCTGAAAGAGTGCAGCGTAACTAAGATATTGCGGGGATATGGCAGGGACGGAGTAGCTTTAACTTATGATAAACTGGCCGCGTTAATGATGGCAATGTATGGAAAGAAAAACACAAAGGCACAACGGGTTATAGAAAATATATCCGACATGGATAACATTGTTCTTGATGAAGTGCACGAATTGCAGTATGGCAAAAGCGAAACACTAACAATATACGATGATCTGGAAAGAAAACGACATATTGATATTGCGCCGTTTGCACCGTTAGCAGTGGATTTCCCACACCTTGCGCAAATAATAGCAAAATACGCATGGATAATAAAGGATTTGGAAGCGGGGTGTATATTGCAGGATCTTAAGAGCGGAATTGAAGGAAATGATTACTGGAAGAAAAAGTTAAGCATAAAATACAACAATTCAAAAAACACAATATCGCATCTGGAAGAGTACGAAAAAACAAAGTTCTTTATGTCGGTGTATTCGGATATAATTGAATTAACAAAGCAGAAGGAAGAGCACAAGATAAGCATGAAACTTATTTTAGAGCTGTGTTCAATGATGCACATTGTTACAACCGATACAATAATCTTACATGGAATTAAAGACGCGAAAAGCACAAAGATAGCAATGGTATCCATTAACAGTTTTTATACTTCAATGCTGCGATCTTTTATTATGAGTATGCAGAACAAAACAAAACGCATCATGCTCACAAGTGCGACAATATGCAGCCATGAATATGATGATTATTTTATGATGGATACCAAACCCAAAAACATATTATTTGGTCCAAGTGGCGACCCGATGAACACAAACGCAAGGATGCTGATCATATCCGATTCTAAGAAATTGGGCACGGTTGGCAAAAATTCATTTTACTGGCATAAAGAGGATGTGTTTAACAGGATTGATGAAATTATCCAGGCATATGGATTTGATAATTGTATTGTTGTATGTATGAACATGCGGGAATACCTCGATGTCATAAAGCACCTTGAGAACAAAGGATATGATAAGGATAAAGCAAAAGAACATTGCTCATACTACAAAGCACCGAATATGATGGGAGTAAGCTCAAAGTATAGGGTTATGATTGCCGTGGGAATTGCCGAAAAACCCACGAATGCATTTGACGCAATCACCGATACAAAGGAAAGATCACTGGAACTTAAAGAGGAATCTGTACATTGTGACACGTGGCAGGCGTGGAGCCGCGTCAAAGACCCACAGAGCCGCGAGAACAGCTTAGTTTTTGCATTGGGGTGTAACTATCGGCAATGTGAAAATATTGCAACGTGGGGCTTTAACAGGCGTGTATTGATAGAGACAGGAGAAGATTACCAGAAGAAGAATGTGAGAGTTGTATGTAGTAACGAAGCAATAACAAAACCAAGTATTGAAAAGAGCAAGAACTTCTATGATATGATGGATAAGGCAAATATGCACAAACCATTTATAAATGAATATGAACTTAGTAAAGGTTCTTATTTCAATTGTAAAACTGAGGTAAAAGCGTGCAAAAATCTCCCTATTAATAATATAATAGGGAGTATTCTGCAAGGTTTTACCCTAATTTTACAATGTTCGAAAGTTGATTTAATAAAAACGCATTTGGTCAACCGTTTTGATACATTCGCTGAACAAAACCACAATGGTACAAAATATTCAAGAGTATCTGGGTATCTTACTGATTCCCTGATAAACAACCATTTGGAAGGAAAATACACCATTGGTGCATATTCTACAAGCGAACACGGAACATGTAAATGGATATGTTTTGATATTGATGCACACAAGAAAGAGGATGATACAGTTGAACAGCTAATTGAAAAGGAAGAAAAAGCAGAGAACGACCTTAAAAACCTATGTTCCTTCTTGGATTTGCATAATTTAAAATACTTAATTGAATCATCGGGATCGCCGCATTCGTATCATATTTGGATTCTAATACATGAAGTGGAAATTGAAAAAGCGCATTACTTCGCCAAGTATATCGCTAAAGAGGCGGGCTTTGATGGCGAGGTTAACCCTAAACAGCGAACATGGAACGTTAAGAACCAGTACGGGAACCTTGTAAAGTTGCCGTTTGCATTGCACAGGAAACACGGTGTTTATTCATATATTCATGGATGGGATGGCGAAACACATGAGATATGTGTATATGATATTTCAAAAGTGGAAGTGCCTAAAAAACACCGGATGCAGAGCAGGGCTAACACCGGAAACATAAACATAAAGTTGCAGGGTGTTCGCCCATGCATGCAGGCCGCATTAACAAAGGATTTGAGGAACAGCGAGGGGAACAGTATGCGCGTTGCCGTTGTTCGTGAATTCTATAACTTCGGGATGCGCGACCCATCCGGCCTGGCAAAACTGTTCAGTAACCAATCTGATTATGATTATTCAATTTCCCTATATTACGTGAATAAAATAATAGAGCGCAATGTGGGTGTTTGGAAACGCGAAACACTTGTCGATAAGTGTTCGCCTTTCCTCGAATGTGAAACATGCAATAGATTTGACTGCAAAGGAGTGATATAAATGTGTAAAACAGATAAATGCTATGATAATACCTGGCGTTATGCTTGCCCAAAATGCGGCAGCGTATCATTAAAAACCGTACCAACCAGAAACGGGTATTACTGTAAAGTATGCCGCGCAAAGTTCAAAAAAGCGGTGGATAAGTACAAGCCGGAGAAGTGATCAACAATGGCAAAAGCAATAAGCAAGCGAGAAACACTGGAATGGGTGCGGAAACTATACGCCGCTGGCATTCGTGAATACTATTCTTTTGATATACCCGAACACCTGCAAAACCATAAATATTCCAGAAAAGCGGCATATAGTGGTTTTGTAACGTGGACAGGTAAAAAAGCAACGTATGCAGAATGTGGCATATGTGGCAATAACAAACAGTGGCGCATACGTGATGATATTATGAATATTAAATTATATGATGCACATAGGTGATACAATGAGCATAAGTGAAATGGAAAGTGTTTTGGGAATACGCAATGAAGATAAGATAGAATGTCCGCACATGGGTGACCACGGATGCGATGATTGTAAGATCGGTTTAAATCTTGAAACGTGTATAGAAGCGTATGAGGAATGGCTAATGGAAAAGATAGCAGAGCAAGAAGAAGATGAGGAGTGATTGCATAATGAGAAACGATACACTACAAGCAAAGCAGACACTACAAAACGACATTGCAAACATGCTCATGGAATTCGAGAAAGAGCATAACGTTTCAGTATTTTGTATTGATGTGTTTACAATGAATCACGATTTGCAAATATATATCAATGCTCCATTCCGCTGCCAGTTCTATGAGTCGTGTAATCTGAAAAGCGCAACTTCCAGAACATGCAACAGAGGCGGTGGTAATTATTGCGGGATGTATAGAAAACTAAGCAAGGAAGTGGTTTAATATGGGCAGGCAATACTATTGTAAAGAATGTAATTGTGATCTGTTTGTAATCCGGGTAATGGATGATAAAACATGGTTCATATGCAGCAACTGCGGCAAAATGCATAGTAAAAAAACACTTGGGTTTTTTGTCATATGATGAGAGTGATTACAAATGGATTCTGATATTCTCAAAACATGGATTCATAAAAAGATAGCTCACGGCAATACGCTAATAGTAGCGGTTGATGAGTGGGGAATGCATTTGCCGCCAGAGCAAAAAGCATTTCTAACCGGGCGAATCGCACAACTTGAACAGATGATAAGTGTAATTGATGAGATTGAAAACGATGGGATAGATATACCCGTTTGAATATGGTTAGAAAGCCCACATATGCGCACTGTGGAGATTTCAGGCATTGGTTAATATGAATATACCGGATATGCTATAAAATGCTTAGAATCGCTTTATTTTAAGCATTTTACTTTTTTACTCAATCAACAGTAACCTATAAATACAATAAACCACAATAATATTATTGTGGCTAGGCAACTGTTTTAAACCCCACTCCCTACACATTGCCTGGTCGCGTACCACCAAATAAACTACCTCTTGAAAAACGAAAAGCCCATGTAGGTTTTAATTCATTTTCCCTACATGGCACTCCTATGATCATGAAAAAGATAATATCAATAACAATTGATGAAGACGTGTTTTACTGGTTGCTTTATCAGGATATCAATGTTTCCGGTTTTATTAATTCTTATTTGCGCGAAGTAATGGAGTGTGATAAAAGTGAATTTCCTAGAACATATCGGATTGAGTGAGCGCGGCAGGTTGCTCAGGCAATACAAAGAATACACAACAGAGAAAAAACAGCAGCTTAAAAAAAAAGCAGTTGTTTTGTTTATACCCGCTATGTTTGCGCTGATTGGTCTGTATATAATAAGAGAACTTCTTAATGCAGTTGCATACCTTCAGAAAATATATAATGAAAGAAAGCATAAAAGTGATGAGGTTTGATAATCTGAAAATAACAAACATACTACTGCTTGCATTAGCCGCATGTATGCTAATGTTGCCTGCATCCGCTGGATACTCATTTGATGAGAATATAACAGATGAGTATGAATATGCAGAGCAGGGCGCGATCATTGTCAGTGCGTTCCGTGATGCTGGTCCCGGCACATTGCTCCAGATCAACGGCGACGACATGGATTACCTGCAATTTATGGCAATGTACTACGCATATCACCCGGTTACATGGTTGCGCGAAGGCCACAAAGTTGAGCCTGGCACGCTTGGCAAAGAAAAGCGCAGGTTAAAAGAGCTTGCTGAACTTGATACAGGAACAGTTATTGAAGAACCAGTGATTGATGATCCATGCGGTGAGCCGGAAGAAGATCCCACATGTGATCGTGTATATGTCAGGGGCCACTGGCAAAAGGAATGGAAAGACGGGTATTATAAAACATTACCAAACGGAAAAGAGATTTGGATACCCGGCCACTACTATGGCAAGTGGATTCCGGGATATTGGAAAACAGTATGCAGATAATATCATTTAATCACCTTCTTTTCTTTTTTGTAGTCGCTGGTTTTCTTATGTTGCTGTGTACACTCAGTATTCTTTTTATTCAGTAGCAAAATATGTATATTAATAGCGACAATATAGATTATATGCGCGCAAATGGATTAATTACAGGACTGCTAGTACTGGCAGTTATTTTTATAATGATTGGCACTACAAGTGCTGAAATTGTTAATGTCACTGTATCAGAAGACACCTTTATAAACGAATCTGCGCCGACACTGAACTATGGTGATGCAATATATGCAGAAAGTAGGAATACTCCAAGACATTGGGCATATTTTAAATTTGATTTAGAACAGCCGGTTTCTTCTGCTTATTTATATGTTTATGTGTTTAGTGGTTATGGTTCAAATGGACAACGATGTAATTACATGGATAACAACTGGGAAGAGGATACGGTTACATATAGTTCACATAGTCCAACAGCAATTGAAGATTATGATGATGCACGTTCACAGAATACAACATTGGGTACAAGTGGTTCTACACTTGGATGGAAAGTTTTTGATGTTTCGGATGTTGTCAGTTCATCTGGTAAATATAGTTTTGGTGTAACGTCAAACTCTGCAAACGCTGCTAAGTATAAGACACTTGATGCGGGTGAAGACGAATATTACGCGTATTTATCAGTTGAAACATTACCACAATATGCGCCAATTTATGTCAATGCTGCTCATGTAAATTCATCAGATAGCAACAATGGAACAATAGATTATCCGTTTGCTACCGTATCCGCAGCAGCCAATCTGATATATAATAATGGAACAATATATATAAATGGAACTTATAATGAAACAGTACCATTTTATGGCAATAAAAACGTCACAGTAACATCATATTTAGATGGTGGTACAATATCAGATGGTATCACCGTTGCAAATGTAGATGGATTATATTTCAATGATATAAACATATCTTCAACCACAGCAAATGGAATTGATTTTTTAGCAAGTTCAGGCAATAATATAACATTTAATAATATAAATGTGAACACGTTGCCGGGGTCTGTTATTTTTAGACCATCTTCCCGCGCAACTAACGTTTCTTTCACAGACTGCAACATTATATCTGACAATTCACAGGCTGGTTCTGGTATTGCATTCACGTCTGGTGCTCTCGTAGATGGGGTAACAATAAATAATACGTATGTTTCTGCAACATATTCATTTGCACATGGTATTTATTTCAGTCCAAGTTCTGGTTCTAACATAGACGTAATTAATTCAGACATATATGGTGGAGAGAACGCCATAATGATTACCAATGTAGTAGACAATAGCCACCCGACTGATATTTTATTATCAAGATTAAATGTATATGGTGGACAGGGGAGAGATGGTGGAAGTGGTATTTTCCTACGTGGTGGAGAAAATATAACACTAGAAAATATAAATTTCATAGAATCAACTTACACTGCCATGAAAACAACCGATAACTTTAATTCTACAATGGCAAATAATATAATATACCCACTCGGAGCAACACACAATGCAATCGAAGTAAAGGGACAATACAATCACTATTACAACAATACAGTATATTGGAACGAAACATCTAGATTATTTGGTTCAAATAATGTGTTTTACGGCGCGGGGAGCCAGCACGACCACCATATATTATTTGAAGATGCGTATGCTGAAGGAACGCGCGGGGATTTTATCCAAACAGGCGGTCACCAGAATAATATGATATATCGTAATGTTACTGGTGTAGACCATCACAGTAGAGCAATTGCCGTCTTTGGTAATTATTTCAGTTCATTTGATTATGAATCCGGGTATATCTCAAGTGACCAGATACTTTTTGATAACATTACAATTGGAATGAATGCTGCAAACGGTGACAGACACATAGCACTCCATACACTTGGTAGTAGTCCGGGTGGGAATGTAACTGACCAAGACAATTATACTCGTGATAGATTAACATTTATTGATGTTGCAATCGAAGACCGAAACTATGAAATGTGGGGTTTCTATGATGGCGCAACTGCTCTAAAACATCATTATGCAGACGTACACGCAATTAATCCAAATGCCGAGACTACGTATTGGAACATCAATAATGCTGCAAGAGCAGAATCTGTTCTTCATTTTAGTTATTATCCAAACATAAAAGTAGTCAATACATTAGGACAAGCAGTAGAAGGCGCAAATGTCAGTTTTGTTTCTAATGCTACTAATCCAGAAACCGGAGAAACAATATACGCACACAATATTGATTATGGTGGAGTAGAAAAAGCACATACAGATACAATAAACAGTTCTCTTACTCTATCAGATGGCGAACTCCCAGACAGATATGAAAACGCTTCTGGTGCAGTTGCCTTGACAAGTTCGATGGAATATTATACAACTTCGGGACAAACTGAATATGTAGAATGGAACATTACTGCAACAAAAGACGGTGAAACCGACACTGCAACTATCACACCTGACATGCTTAGGTATTCTCCGGATTCATCCGATAGTCAAAGCGATGAGGTTATCTTGATTCTTGATGTTGAAGGAACCGGAGAAGCAGAATTCATTATAACTGATTTCAGTCCATCGGACTTAACACCAACCATCACAGAAGGCACATCACAAACATTCGAGATAACCGTAAACAATGAATCCCAAATCAACTGGTATGTGAACACAGTACTCACCGAAGCAGCCGGAAGTGGATTACTTACTGATACATTATCTTATGGAATAGGTCAGGATGCTGGCGAGTATAATGTTACGGTAACTGCAAATGATGGCGTTAATGAAGTAAGCAAGACATGGACACTGACAATAACAGAAGCAGCCGCTCCAGTTACACCAACTGAAAAAACACCGGTTGATAGTGCAGAAACCGCACTGGGTTTAATTGGCGTTCTTGTAGTAGTGCTGATTGCTGGTACAATTATCGTAGCCGTGTATGGAATATACACAGGCATTGTAGAACCTGAAATCGCACTTGGCGCGGTTGGCGCAATGATCATAGTTGGAGTGCTTGGATTCTTAGCAATATCAATACTAAGTGCACTTGCAAACAATCTAGGCTTGTGATATAATGAAACTAAACGAAACAGCAAACGTAAACATGATAGCGGCGGTGATAATGATCCCTGTCACTATCACCGTTTTATATGCACTTGTTATGGTAGTTGGTCCGGTTATCGGTGTTGTGCTTGATATTGGCCAGATGGATTCAGTGCAAAACAGCCAGTTTTATTCCGATTCGGTGTTCAATAATGTTGTGTTTGCATTTGATTCATGGCATTTGTATGTGATCATCCTGGCAGCAGTGGCATTTATTTACTTCGCTATAAACGTGTATAAAGAATATAGATACCACCAACGCGGAGGCGGTGAGTTTGAAAGCTATTACGAAAGATAATAACGCAATGGCATGGGGAATTACAATGTTCCTTATGCTTATAGCGGTAGCAGTAATAACATTCACGGCACTAGGGCCAGCAATCGAAGGCATTAATTCCGCATTTGACAGCGATTACAGAACCGAACACATGACCGAAACCGGAACAGATACATCCGATACTCTTTATAATATGTATGGATATATTATAATTATAGTGTTACTTGTTGGATTAGCTTATGTTGTTGTCCGGGCAATATCATCGAATAACACGCGCGAGGAATATTAACATGAGTGTACAAAGAACAACAGGCGGTATTAGATACGATACGAAAGTAAAGAGCAGCGCACGCAGTAGTAAACCAATACCAACACCAACAAAGAAAAGCAGTGGTTCAGGCAGTGATAAACTGGCGGCATATCGCGAGAAAACCGGAACTACTACACCCGGGCAAACGCCATCACAGTATAATGCAGCTGCCGAAGCAGCTAAGAAGCAGCAAACGGGCACTGATGTTTCACCGATGGCAAGGGCAGGAGTGCCACCACAGCCAACGCCACAGCCATTGGAGCAAAAAGTAACGCTATCACCTGCACAGAGCACATTAATGCAGCAACGATTTAATGAGCTTAGTTATAGCCCTGTACAATCACAGATGAATAAAGTAATTGCTACAAGGCCTGAATATGTGTATAACCCGGCGATAGGAGCAAACCAACCAACGATAGGCACGAGAGCAAGACAACTGGCATATGATGTAAAGCAGAAAGAAGACAAAGCAATGGCGCAAGGATTTGAAGCGGGCAAGGATTTCCAACTATCCTGGCCAACCCAACTGATATATCAAAAGTCGCAAACCGCATCCGAGAAACTGCAAACGCGTGGACAGGAATTAAAAGACACTGGCTATTATGCGGGTGGGTATGGCTTAACTTCGGTTGGAAACATAGTTGAGATGGGCGGCATGATTCCAGGCGGCATTGAAACAATGGCGAGAAGACCGGAGGTAATAAAACCAGCTATTGTTGCAGGGGCCGCTGGATTGCCACGCGGAATAGCAACGCAGGCAAAAACTGATCCAATACAACTATTATCAGATGTTGCAGTGACCGCGGGCATGTTTAAGGGCGCAGGCGATGTAGCCACAGGATTAAAAGCAAGAACGCCATACGTAACCACAAAGTCCGCGCCAAGTGAGTTTCTTATAAAAGGCAAAGTCGCCGATAGTGCACCAATAACAACACCGGGACCAAAGCCGGTGACACAAGCCGAGTTTATGAGTAAGGCATTTGGTAAGGATGTATTCAAAGTATCTGATGTGCAAAGCCAGGCTGCTACTATTCCCAACCCATCTAAAACAATAGACGTGTTCACCGGCAAAAGTTCAAAAGGATATACCGATGTATATATCAAAGCTGATAAAGCAACTGCCGAAGCGATGCGCAAGCAATACACCGGGACAGTTGAACAGATAAGAACGCAAAAGGGATCATATACGGTGTTTGAGCCAACCGGGCAGATTGTGACACCACCAACCGGCACAGGTGGATTTAAGAAAGTGCCAACACCTGACCACTTGAAGATAGGCGATATGCCAACAACTAAACCGGGGGTAAGTTCACCTTTCAGGGTAGAAAAAAGAGTACCGTTACAAGAAGGAAAGATAACACTGCAACCTATACCGGAAAGGTTCGCATTACCTGAATACACACAAATGTATGATGCCGCGTTCTCTACTATAAGGACTGGATCGCAACAAATACCAAGACACGGTACACTAAAGACGCGGCCAACGAGAGAACAGACAGCGTATGCAGATATAATGGAGTATGGCATTAAACCAGGTCAAGAAAAGATAATGACAAGTGCATATGAGCCAGTCTTTGCAAGGATGGGCACATCATTAGAAGCAACTGGGGTCAATGTAAAAATCGTACCAAGAAGCAAAATGGTAGATGCAGACGGGAAAACAATATTTAGTAAAGACAAAAAACCAATCATTGAAATAGCCGATGATTTGACACCCATTGAAATGAAGGGGGTTTTTGCCCACGAAGCCGCACACGTGCTTGGTAAAGGTGGGATGCCTACGTTTGCAGAAGGTGCACGTGGCAAACTGTCGGAGATTCGGGCGGAGGCCGTAGCAGAAAGCGGAAGAATAAAAGCGGAGAAGTTGTACAACGAAATATATGGAAAAGATATAAAAACATATTCGCAGATAGGGTTTACAGACATACCTAGAAACATAATACACCACGGCAAAGACGTGATGCGTGTGTCTGAAATGGTGGTGGGGTATCCTCTTGGAAAAATAGTCCCATTTAGAATGCAACGCGAATATAACATACTGGAAGGCGATGCATATACAAAACTATCACGTGAGCAACTGATAAAAGCAAAGCGCAAGGCCGCACAAGCGCAAACGATGGAATATAAACCAAGGAAAACAGATGAAGAGCTGATTGCAGAATTCGAAAAACAACAGGCAGAGTTTTTAAAGACAGAAGATGCTATATTCCAAAAAGCAAAAAAAACAATTGCGTTTAAAGAGCCTGCAAAGGCCACAATGCCAGATTTGGGATTTATGCATAAGATGTACAATGAGGCAACGGCGCGGGGAACAACCGCGGCCACATCCCCGAGATATGCGGCACAGCTGAGCAAAGCGCGCGCACATATAAACAAACACTCTCATGTGAGCATGTTCGCGGGTGCACTCCAATATCAAAAACCACAACATCCCATCACAAAGACAGAGAGCATTGTTATCCCCACATCGACACACATTACAGAGCCATACCAAACACCTATACAGGAACCGATTCAAACACAATACCCATACACTACAACACAAAGCACATCGGAACCAAACATAGATGTGAAAGTGCCGGAACCACGTCCACCGACCACCCGCGTTATTCCGCGTATTCCAGAAATGCCGATAGTACCAGAGTTTAAAATACCAGGTAAGAAAGGCAGGAAAAAAAAGACACTGCTTACAAGCAAGCGCACATACTATGATGTGACTGCACCTATTGCAGATTGGGCGGATTTCTTCGGAGGACTCAAGAAATGATAGCGTTTTATATCGCCGCAGCCATAACTATAATATCATTTGTAATACACGGCGATATAATACAATCGCTAATTGATGGCGTGGTGTTCGGTATGCTGATATATATAATAGATACAATAAGACCACGCGCACACTTTCCGGGAGAATATGAAAAATGAAAAATTATACCAGTTCGTTTTTTTTGTTCGGCACTTTCGCACCGCAAGACGGGCACGAAACTTTGATTAATCTGCTTCCCGTTTTCCATTCGTAATTACACTTCGGGCATTTTATATATGTTTTCATTTTACACTCCCATTATAAAAAACAGCAGTTTTATTTAAAGCACCGCACCAATAGTACAGATCATAATTAGCCATATAAACGCTAACACGTCAAGCAAAACACCACTGCTATTGGAAGTAGCACCAGAACGATTAGACGATGATGGGTGTGCTTCATCGATTTCATTTTTAATATCTGTTTCCATGTTAATCACTTCCATACTCTATAATAAGTAGTATAAGTATAAATAAATACCGCTTTTTTAGTAGATAACTTTTTTTAGTATCTTGTATATATTAACGTATATGATATTTATGAAAACGGTTATATTAATCGGAATTGCATCGATCCTGTTTATACTGCCAGTGCATGCAATGGATATAGTACGCGATAACCCGGATAGCTGGACGTGTGTAGATCATGCGGTAAACCATTGCCGTGAAAATCCCGGATACATTCCGACAAGTGTAAGCTATCATCCGTTTTTTAAGGGCCGTTCTCATATGGTAGCTATTGATATATTAGATGCAAATACCGTTCATATAATCGACAACATGAATAACGCATCATATGTCGTGCATAACTGGCAACTCGACGGACAATATTATCATTTTTGGATAGATGGAGAAATTGCCCGTAATTATTGGTTCCTGCGTGATAATCGGGAGATGGTATTATACTAAATCGTAAAATAATCATTGTGGTGGCCGTTATCTTGGCTTGTATAATGCCCGCTATGGCGGCAGAGAGTGACTTCCCGTTTGACTACTATCACTATAATACAGGCGATGCACCAGGAGCAACCGACAGCACATACATATATGCGGATGATTATGGTTTCGGGTGGGGGTCTGGGCTATATGCAGATGATTACATGACGCTGAATAGTTCCGTTGACGGGTGGGTAACTGTGCAAATCATCGGCAGTACAGGTTTCAATGGAGAAATCAGACTGTACGAAAACGTATCGTATAGTACGGGTGACGACTTTTGGATTCACAATAATTCAATGTGGGCAGACACCGATTCAATAGGTATTAGCAACATTACACAATTGCAGTTCATTGATAATTTTGTTACGCATGATTATCACCTGCTAAATGATATTAACGCAACTGAAACAATATCATGGAACGGCGGAGACGGGTTTGAGCCAATCGGGACAAGTGTATTAAATCCGTATTCGGGTACATTCGATATGATGGGTTATACTATATCAGATATAACAATTGATAGGCAAACAGAAGACCGAGTTGCAATGTTTTCAAGGTTATCGGGCACGGTTAAAAACGGAACGGTATCCGGGGCATATATACAGGGGAAACAGTGGACTGCATGTATTGCAAGTGTATTAAGCGGTACAGTTGAAAATATAAACACGGTGGATGGTGTTGTTCTTGGGTATGGTTTATTCACAGGCGGGATAACAGCACAGCCGGCAGCCGGTGCAATGATATATCAATGCTATAACAGTAATACAATAGGTTCCAGCCATTCATATGTTGGTGGCATAGTTGGTTCAATGTCGGAAGGAACAATAGATCAATGTGTCAATAAGGGAAACATAACCGGAACCAGTACATTTGTAGGCGGTATAACTGGAGCACTTGTAAACAGTGCGGAAATGATTGATACATATAACTCAGGATATGTTACCGCTACATCTGATTATGCAGGTGGTTTAACCGCATATGCCGCAGACAGTACAATCATAAATTCCTACAGCACAGGACCTGTTAACAGTGGAACAAACCACGGTGGCGCGGTTGGAGTACAAAGTAATAGTGTTGCAACGTCTGTGTATTGGAACACGGAAACATCTGGAAGAAGTACAAGCGCATTAGGCACGGGCAAAACAACAAACGAAATGCTTGTAAGGTCTACTTATTCAGGATGGGATTTTGCTAATACATGGGAAGCGTTTGGCAGCTATCCAGTACTGCAATTTGAAGGTATAGATGGCTATTCAGTTGACCCTTATATTATCAGCCCGGAAGACGGAACAACAACCAATACAAGCTATCCTCCTTTAGAAACTGCAATCCTTTTTAGCTGGGCATCTCATGACAATGCAGATAGCAGCACATACACGATAGCAAGAGATAGCAATTTTAACACAATCGTTACATCTGGAACTATTACAACATTCTCACGGTCTGTTAATCTGCCTGGCGGCGACTACTGGTTTAGGGTAAAATATAACTTTGATGACGGCAGCAGTTCAAACTATTCGACAGCACAGTTCACAATTAATAGCACATCAGTTGACTATGGAACAGCTGTACAAGGAGTAGTATATCAAAGTTTATCAGGATCACAGACACCGTTGTCGGGTGCATTAGTGAGAATATATAATGATACGTGGTCTGGTGACAACTATGTAACGTCAAGTAATGGATTCTATCTGTTTAACAGTGATTTAACTAACAGCACTTATTATATAATTGCTACTAAAGACGGATATACCGATAATACGTTTAACATTGTTACCCTACAATCCAATACAACAACCACTAAAAACATAGTATTGGAACGCGAGACAGCACCTACCTACATATATCCACATTATGTATTATTCACAGTTAAATCGGTATTTGGTGGCGTATATTCGGATGTTACCGTTAATGTATATGAAGGAGATTCAGCAACAGCAATTTACACGGGCATAACCGGAGATGATGGTGCGGTAGGCTTTGAACTATCCGAAACAATCAGATATAGGCTTACACTGTACTCAGAAGAACACGACATTGATACTACTTACCGAGTAACACCAACAAAGAACAGTTATAATATATATGTATCTTTATATTCAACTGAACCAACACAGCAGGATGATGGAGTGATCTTATACGGTGTTCATACTGATGGCGATGAGCTTAACGTGACATGGGACGATACAAGCGGCATGACTTCGCTTGTGCAGCTATGGATTAATAACACAGATGGCAGTAATGCATATTATCTTACTTCTACTGATAGCGATAGTTCATTAACTCAGGAAGTGAACACAACTGCAAACTTAACATATGTTGTAAAATTACAAATAGAATCATCCGGATTAGAAAACACATTTATTAGAACACATGTTGTTAATTTTGAAGAAGGTGTTAAAACTGCGTTCAATATTGGCTTTACGGAATCGTGGCAAAGCATGTTTCTGGCTGCATTGAGTATAATCTTCATAGCGGTGTTATTCGGTTCTGCAAATGCTCACGTTGGTGCAATCATGGTATCTATTGCAGGCATATTCCACGTATTCATCACTGGCTGGATTCCAGGCACACCGCTTACTATTGTGATGATGTTCATTGCATTGATAGTATCGGGATTATTCTATATGAGAAAAGGCGAGGCGGTGAGATAAATGCGAATGTTTGATATAATGTTATTCCTTGCATTGCTTGGCGCGGTATCCGGTGCGGTAGATGGTTTAATGTTATCTACCACTGATAACTGGTTCAGCGAATACACCACGCCGGATATGAGCACAGTAGACATTGACACAGATGACCGCTTTAATTCTCAATCGCTTGTGTCGGATGATGATGAGAAGGTCCCATCAGTTGGTTGGTCGATGGTAATCGGCGCAGTAACTGGTATATTTGCTATAACGTTTGTAATTGGTAATATATTCTATGTTCCAAATGCGACAGGCGGCAACATGCTCGCGCCTTTCCTTGTGGTTATTCAAGTAGGGATATGGATAATATACGCATGGGGAATCATGCAATTTATATCAGGTAAAAGCATAAAGGGGATGGAGTAACATGTCTGGATATGATCAATGGATAGATGTATTATTTGCCGATTCTACCGGGTGGGGATTACTCACCGGTATATATAATGTAGCATCCGGCGTAGTTGGTGCATCTATATTCTGGATAATAGTGTTACCAATCCCTTTTATAATCACGCTGATAAAACAGCAAAGCATGGCAATTCCAACAACGTTGTATCTTGTGCTTGGTTCTATTTTTGCACTTGCGGCACCTGCCGAGTTACAAAAACCAGCTTATCTTATGTTGGTATTGGGTATCACTGGCCTTGTTTATCATGTATTTAAGAATAGGATGTGAAACAATGGGAATAATAGACAATTTAAAGAAATCGTATAAAGATAAAGCAGATGAACGCAAGAAACTAAAAGCACTTGAAAAGAGTGCTTATCTTGGTGAGAAGAAAAAAGTAGATGCAGCAACAAAGGCAAGAAAGGCAGAAGAAGCCGTCAAACGAGAACAAGCAAAAGCAAGGCAAGGTGGCAGTTCTGATAAACTAAAATCAGTTGCTAAGAAAGTTGATACGTGGGCTGAACGCAAGGCAAAAGAACAGAAGGCAGCCGGAGCAAAACAGAAAACAGGAGACGTGGACCCATTTGCCGCAGTGGATAGTATGTTTGCAGTACCTGCAAAAAAGAAGCCAGCAAAACGGAGAAAATAACATGGTAAAATCAAAGAACCGGAAGATAAACGATATTAAAAGTAGAGTGCCCGACAGAAGCAAAAGAGATAATCCGAACAGGGGTAAACACGGATGTAGCCGATTACATGAGCTTAGCGTAAAACAAACGCAGCAAGTAGCAGAACCTATTAAGATAACTCCTGCAATGGATAAACCAACTGGCTTAATGGGCAGAATCAAAAACATATTCAGGAAGTGATTATATACGATACGATCCCGCAATGTTATGGTGTATGGATGTGAAATTCTGTTTACAGAAGAACCAATTCTATTATAATGACCTGCCGTTTCATTTGCGGGACAAATCACTACTAAACAAGGCTATTAAGAACGGATACATAAGCAAGAATAAAAGGAAAAACACAATGTTATATAAACTTTCGAGTGCTAAAATAAACAAAAAGGTGAATTTATGAGAATTGAAAAAGTATTTGCATTGTTTGTTATAATGTTGTTTGTTTTTCCATGTGTTGCTTCTAGTTCTACTACTGTTGAAAATGGATTTAGTGGGGAGTATAGCGTCACTTATAATGATGTCAACCTCAGCACATTGCAGAATTTGAGTTTTAGTGGGGAGTTTAATGATGTTGTTATTAGTATTACTGGCGCTGCCGATGGTGTGGCTATGGATGAGAATAACAGTTCTACATATCCATTAGATGAAAATATGTTATGGGGTTCGGAGTTTAACGGCAATTCAAAAGCAATAAAAGGTAATGACGGGATTGATACAAACGTTGAATATATAAATAATAGTGTAATATTTAATGGGAGTGGTTATATCAATTGCGGTAATGTAATATCACACAATACATCGGAATTATTTATTTTTGCCGTAATTGATAATTTTTCCAGTTCAAGTAATAATGGATTATTCAATCAGTATAACACTGTTAATCTAGGCAGAAGCATACGTGCACAGTTCACGTCAGCTGGTTCTATGGGCATTCAATTATCATCAACCGGAAACGATTATGAAATAAATACGTCATATTTTGATAGTATCACCGACAGAGCATTGATAATATTAAAATATAATAATTCGAATTTTAACTTAAATATAAACGATGATACAGATATAGTATCATACTCAATATCATCAATTTACGGTTCGTTAACAGATTTCTACATAGGTTCATATCAGGAAGATACTGGACTCGGTACATATTCAATGGATAAATTTTTTGTATATAATACGACTGCATTGGATACAAAAGATATTAATATATTATTGTATGGGGTATCGGGCATAGCAGCCAAGGCAAATAATGATGTTATATATACACCCATAACAGACGAAACCATATCACTAGGCAACGGCACATACAACGGTATTGAAGTTGTCGATACTGCAGGCGGTACTTATGATATCACTGTTACGAGATATTTTACGGAAGACACAACGCTAGACGATGAATATAGTAACGGTAATTGGTACTCAAACGTAACATTTACACCAGCGCAGAACATAACTAACGGAACAATTACACACACAGCAAGCGTTCCTAATGGAATGTATAGGCATATAGACAGTGATACGTTTGCCCTTGACACGAATAACACCAACGCCACATATACAATAGATGGTGATACTATCACAATAACAACGGGTGAACTACCAGAAGGAGAAACAACGTATTATTACATGTCTGCTGAATTAACCACAGATGAAACGGTAATGGTGACTATCATGAACGTACCATTGAGCATATATATATTAATAGTAATTAGCGGATTAATTACGGCTGCATACTCGGTGCTTAGAAAAGATGAAGAGTATTACACGCATATCATATCCGCATTATTCTCATTCTTCTTGTTCGGCACTGCAAGCTATCTGTCGTTTTCAGGCATATCCGGGGAGGGATGGAGTACAGGCGAAGCAATGCCAATCATGACACTATACACAATAGACTCACTTGGCTATTTGTTCATGGCGTTGACTGTTGTAATGCTTGGCTACATGCTAATGAAAATATACGACATATACGACACGCAAATAAAAGGGGACTGGATGAGACAATGAAACTTATAGCAGCTTTCTTTTTAATGGTGATGTTGTCGGTTACTATATTTGCAGGAACATACGCAATGCAAGCGGAATCGGATAACGCGCAGGAATCCATAGATTACAACTTCCTGAACACTAGCATAGAAACCACCGACACCGCAATGGTGAGCGGGATCGGTTTACTATCCGGTGTCATCATACTTGTGTTTCTGTTAGTTGTTGTTGCCCTGGTTGGTGTGTTATGGTCATCAATAAGATAATTACAATGTAGCACTAAGGTTTATATATTCCCTAAGAACTATTGTATATTATACAGTTCGTGTATATGTATCTCAACAACGTGCGCGGAGGTGAAAACAAAATGAAAGCAAATGGTTTTATGGTTCGTGATGACGATGAATCCGGACAGATGGGCGCGGTTACTGCTGTAATGACTCTTATCCTTGTTGGTGCTATTCTATTCGTAGGATTGGCCGTTATGGATGGCGTGGCTGACAGTACCGGGCTTGAATCCGGCGACACTTTCTATAATGCAAGCACTGACGTAACGTCTGGTGTTGAGTCTGCATTCGGCATGTCTGGAACACTGATGATTATCATAATTGCAGCCGCTGTTATTGGTGCAATTGTTGGTATGGTTGTAGTGCTCAGATAAACAAACAAATAGATCAAGGAAAGGGGATTTCCCTTTCCTTTTTTTATCCACTTCTTTTTTACAATGTATCATTTTAAAAAGGTTTAAATATCTTACTATTCATATATAATATATATGGCGCACTTATGTGATTCTGCCGAACTTGGATTAAAAACGCGTTATAGTTTTTTAGATGAGTATATTCGTCCAGGCGTACGTATAAAGGGCGATGTTAAAACGCTGTTGTATATGATAAAAGAACATGAAAGCAACTTAAACAAAATAAAACTAACAACAGATGATATTCTAATAATATTGTGCAAAGAATATCAGGAGCGCAGAAACGTATCCTTTTGGAATCCGAATAATCCACAATGGAAACGGATAGAACGAATAGGAGTTAAAAACGATGAATGATTACGAAGAAGGCAGTGAACCACCCGGGCCACCGGAAGATTCTGGATATGGGTTAAACCGTCAATTTATGATGCAGTATAGCAATGAGCACTTGCTTTATTTGCGTTCTATCACAGACGATGATACGTTTAAAATGATTGAGCGTTGGCTGCTTGATGCAAAACTGAAAATCAAAACGCTTGATAATATACTGCTGTTCTTGATAGAATCGTTCTCTCAGGAGTATGTACTTAACTACATTCCGGGATACACATATATCAGGAAAGAATACCTGACGCATCGCTCAGTTACGTTGCGCATGGCTATAAGCAATCTCGAATACAAATATTTAGATGCTGCACTTATCCTTAAGATAATTGAAAAGCACCATATGAATAAATATCATCGTTCTGTGAGAGGATTCGAGAGGGAAACACAGCACACAAGCATTAATAAATACCACCAGGAAACAAGGGAAAGCAGCGAGAAACCCGAACCAAAAACCGGAATGAATAGATATATAGGCGGTGGCAAACAATTATGATACCATCATTGAGCTTTTTGCCGGAAGCAATGGCAATCCCAACAACGCTTTTAATAATCGGTGTTATGTTAATTGTATTCGGTACATTTTTATATATAATTATGTTTGCGTTCATGACAAAAATACCGTTTGTCAAGGACCAGCTAATTGCACAGATCAAGAAAAGACCGGGTATATTCATACATACCATAACAAAACAGTTGCACTTCCATGCACCAAAGCGAGCGGGGGATAGGGAAGAAAGAAACTATCTTGACCTGGCTAAAGCAATCGGGACTTATTGGGTTCCACGTTCAGAGCATATTGAACACTTTGACAGATTACCAATTAGTAATTATTTCACAAAATGCTCCGTTTCGTTGCCACCGATGCAAGTTAAAGCCGTGTGTGATTTTTATGATTTCATGAACAGCCACGGCATTGCAGTAACCGAAGAACTGATTGACGTTATGGTTGTGCATAATTGTGATATAGATGATGTGTACCTTCCTGCACTATACGCAAAGATAAAAGAAAATCTGCCTATTAAAGTTGATCATGATGAGATCACGCGGGAAACATTTGATTATGTTAATGGATTAGAATATGAAATTGAGGATATTAACAGGCAGATAGCAGACCTTGAAGAAGCAAGACGCAACGCATATTTTGATATTAACGATGCACTTGGGCTGATTGACCATAAGACCGGGGAAACCATACAAACCCTAAAGAATTTCAAAAAAGAACTGGAAAAAACAACAATCCGCGAAGGTACGTTTGTATTCCAGCAGGTTCAGGATTTTGCTATGTCGGTTGCAAAACATAACAGTTCAGACACAAGCGAAACAATAGCAATAGCCAACGCCGAAGCAACCGCAAACAGCGAGAAGATAAACAAGCCGAAAGACTATATCATGATGATGATGCTACTTGCAGCAGGGTTGACCGTTCTTGTGGTGTTGTATAAGATGATGACCGGGTAAGAGGTGATACAATGGAACAGGAAATTAAAGATAAGGAATATGTGATTGAAGAGCACACTATTGATAATGTGATAAACCGCACTGCTACCATGGCAATATTGCTAGGGTTGACCACGTTGTTGCAGGGAAGCGGAGAATTGCATTATATGATGGTTGTTTCAACGATGCTGTACTGGTTCTATGTGCTGTATTCGTTGTATCGGCTGCTTACTGACAAATAAAGCGTAGTGATGATGTATGGAAGCCACAGAATCAACGCAGACAAACGGAAATGAATGGGATAGGGGTACAGGCAGGAGTTCAAGCGCCGAGCTGGAAGGCGCAATCCCTATTTTATGCAGTTCACGCGCAACCGTGGAAACTGCTTTAATATTTCCTCCAATGACAAAGAACCAGTATGAAGAAAAAAAGTATTGTGTGCGCCAGTTTTACATGGATTTATCACATGTGGTGAACTTGGCGCGGGAAGTGTTGGATACCGATATAGTGAAAGAGTATGATATATGGTGTAAATCAAAAATACACGATCCTTACAAAACGGATGAGAATACATATATTGCACTGGGTATAGAGCACAAGGTCCAGGATGATCTTTACAAGAAGGGATACAAGGACACTAACCGCAGTGAAAGCCTGCCGTTCCCGATTGAATGTTACATGAGTGAGTGAACTGGTGCAATTTGTGAATAAATGGGAGATATTATAATGAAAGGACAAATAAAATATGTACCATATAGCAGATTGAGTAGTATTAATCAAGCCGTTGTTAGATATTTAATAGTAAAAGGATATAATCTAGGTTTGTCTGACAAATTGATAGCAGATTATGTATTTGATGGCAGTTCTTTGACATCAAATACGCAACATGATGTTAGTAAAATACGGAGAAAAATATTACTTTTGCCAAACAGAGGAACTAAATTTACATTACACGATAATTGGGAAGATAAACTAAAGTGGTTTAATAATTTTGAGAAGGGGGCCTTAAAATCATACAGAAAAGAATTACAAATGGCCTCTGAAAATATAAAAATAAAGAAATTACATGAATCAGATCATGAAGATATATATATGAAACCATGGAAAGATCCCGAATCGTTGTTCTGTGACGGGGAATTTTTAGAAGAACTAACCGGTAAGAAAATAAAAACATCAAGTGAATGCCACAAAGGTTAAACTATGTTAGAATCACCTGGATACGAAGCAAAGCAGGAAGAATCCGGCTATCAACAGAAAACCAGTTATGCGAGTATGTATTTTTCACTATTCGAAGGTAGGAAAACTTTGCACGTGAATGGAATGCACAATGATGCAGTAAAGCTATTTTATAACATGCTTGGTGATTTCAGACCACTGTTTGATAAGATATTTATTGATAATTTCCATAGCATATCACATTCATTCAGGAACGATACGCAATATACTTATTCGCAGGCAGTGGAACAGATTTATAGACTGCATGTTTCGGAGTTTGCGTCATTGATGGTAAGAAAAGGAGTGGCGCCTAAACCGGATACTACTTTGCAGATAATATGCGCGGATACTCCAAAGGATTTGAGTGAGGTGTTCGGAGATGCAGATACCACAGAGTAAGTTAAGATTGGAAACTGTGCAACCTATACAGGATGCGTTTGATATATTCCAGATGATAAGATACAAAGTTGTATCATGTAATGAATCGTGGGATATACTATGCACAGGGCCCAAAGGCGTTGGTAAGAGTTCTACTATGCTCAGGCTTGGTATGTTAGTTGATCCGTATTTCTCCCTGAGGCGTTGGGCATTCACAACAGAGGAGCTTATGGAGATGCGTAACAATGCAAGAATAGGGAACGCTATTGTTAGTGATGAGATGGGAACACAGGCAGCACTATCATCTCAAAACTGGATGAACAAAGCTAGCAAGGAAGCAGTTGATATGCACCAGCTAGACAGGACCGAGCGTATTATAAACATTGCTACTACTCTTGACATTGGCAGGATAAACAATAGGGTGAGAACACAGTATAAGGTGATTGTGAACATAGAAAGCAAACTCAACGATATAGAAACGTATGGGCATGGGCTTGGTACAAGCTGCGTTATAAGGTTTGTAGAGGAAGATCCTTTTGCAATGAATGACAACGATGCATTTAAACGGAAATACTTTAGGGATAGTAATGGCCGTAGAATATCTAGAGTGATTATACCACATCCACCTACTGAAATGTTCCGCAAATATTCGGTTATGAGAGATGAATTTAAGCGCAAACTGAAGGAGAAGCCAGTTAGTAAGAAAGAAAAGGAAGAAGACGATTATATAACTAAAATTAAGAAGCTAAATAAGGCTTATAGCAGTACTTAATAAAACTCTAAACAATATATTAGGAGTCAACCAGATGACAGAACTGAGAAAAGATCATTACAACCGGGCAAGGTATAGAATACTATCGGCGGTGGTTACTCTAAAGCATATGGGATGTGTGGCAAACCTGAATACCATATACAAGATAACCGGATTAAGCAAGGGAACTGTAGCAGAGAGATTAAACAGCATGAGTAATATCAGTGGGGAGTTAATAGGAAACGTTGATAAAAAGCGCACAATGGGATGTATATTTAAATATAAAATATCTGCACATGGAAAAAGATTGCTTGCACGATACCAGGAAAGGCATGAGAATGGGGAAACACTCCGGTTAAAATGGGATAAGCCGTTTAAAGTAGATTACTCGGATTTCGTATTGTTGCCAGGGTTGAAGGATTATGAGAAAGAGTGAGTTATTTTTTTGTATTGTGTTTGCTGTTTCTTTGTTCATGCTTGGCATGGCATTTGATACTGCAAGCACTTTTAAAGAACAGCAAGATGATTGTTACCAAATATATGGCAAGGGAAATATAACTTACGAAACTATAAACGATGGTATATATTTAGCGTATATTAATAATACCCTTGTATATGCCGGGGGTAGAGTGATCACTGAGAACAATCCATATATTAATTATGTTTTATGTGAATAAGAAAGGTATAAATACAATAGCAATCTATAATAGATTACATTGCCCGGCGCATCCATGTGTTCGTACCACCGATGTGCCGGGAATCACTCCTTTTTATAAGCCTATGTGCATAATAATGTTTTTGATGATATAAGGCTACATGGTAAAGATTAAAAAAGATAAGCGAAGGCGGTTTTATGGCTTTTTTAATCCAAAATCATGCACTTCTCTTAATGAGTATAACTCATCCTTCTTCATTGCAATCTTTCGCTTAAGTTCATTAATGCGAATTTCTAGCAGCTGAATTTCTGTTTCAACTTCTTTGATTTTATCGGTTATTGTCATATTTTGCATCGTAGCACCTAACACATACATATCCGTAACTTCGCGTATCACATGGGGCATTGTATATTTGTACCAAGTGCCTGCGCCCAATGTACAACTCACGGTTACATATTGCACAATGCATATGCAAATCAGCATTGCCGGGGCTTGTACTGAATCCACATATTTTACATGTCGATACGTTTTTATCTAAATCGGTTACCATATAATTATTCATATACACTTTCTCCGTTATAAAACTCAAAGTATACTGGCAGCACTGCAAACATATATATTATTCCTTTCAATAATATACTATCTGCATCATTGAACACATCTGATATTATTATATCAGTTCCATGCATTGCCGCATAGCATGCCAGTATATAATAAATGAATTTCATATTATCTATCCAATTCAATACTGATTATCTCAAATCCTACGATCCTTTTATCTATTTCTATGAGCTTATTGCTCTTGTAACATGCATCTTCAAACGACACCGCTTCGACTTTAACGGCGATCTCGGCGGTTATTATATATTCTTGTTGCATTTTTAATCACCACTCGGTTAAAAGCCCACCTAACAAATAAGCAAATGCGCCGATTAACACCATGATAATTGAAAAGTGTATGCTGGGGAGTTGCATTCCTGTGGTAATCATAACCGCACTAAATACACCTATCGCAAGCCACACTGTGCCAAATGTTTGTATTGCGTCCATTGTTTAATCACTTCCTTTCAGCGTTGGCGTGCGTGCTTATGAAACTCTACTGCGTGTTTTTCGGTTATTTCTTCCATATTCAATATCATGTATCCTTTGTTATGCATATTGAGAATAGCGCATATCTTATCCGTGAACGAATACACGCCTGAAAAATACCTGCCGCCCTCCTGTAAGCATACCATATAATAAAATTTCATTGTTTAATCACTTCCTTTTAAAATAACTCGTTGCTTTCTGCAAGAGTTCGCATTTCTTCTTCACTTGGTGCGTTATAATGTTCTTCAGCAACTCTCAAAGAATCACCTATTAACTCACATGCTTGACGTTGTGTCCACCCTTTCTTTTGACATAGCTTGTAACATGTTGCACGCAAGCTATGAAATGGCCGTGTATTCCTTCCAGACGGTGATTTAATTCCTGCCTTGGCAAGATGTTCATTATACACATCATAAACGTGCCTTGAGCTTACATGAGCGTTCTTATACCTGCCAATTTCTTTAGGCGATGGAAACAACCATTCGTTTTTCCTTGATGCTTTGATATGCATGTTGAGCAACTGGATAACCTTTTGTGATGGAATAAACACTGTTCTGGTTTTCCGTTTCTTGTGTTCATAGTAGGTTATTGTGCCGTTTACCGGATCATAATCGTTTCTACGGATACATACCAAATCTTCACGGCGCAGGCCAATTGTTGCGGCAAGTGCTATCATTGCTTTATCTTGTACGCTGTCGAATGTTAGTAGCAGTTTATCAAGCTGATCAACTGTAAGGGCAAATACCCCAGTTTTGTATGGTTGGTTTTCTGGATTCAATTAATCACCTTTTACAAAAGTGTTTAATTCCGGTGTATCTGACATAACACGGCTTTTTATCAGTGGTTCATATTCCGGGTTAAGTTCAATTAGTACGGCGTTGCGGTTGTTATGCCTGCAAAATTCTCCTACTGTACCACTCCCCCCGAATGGATCAAGCACTGTGCCGGATTCCGGGCAGCCTGCAAGGATACATGGCGTTATTAGTTCAATAGGGAATGTTGCGAAGTGTGCCTCTCTGTATGGCTTTGTGTTTACGGTCCATACACTACGCTTGTTTCGCCCATTTATATTCATCAGTTCAGCTCTTGTTTTCGTAGGGTCGCCTATCCCTCCTTTGCCGTGTGTGCCATTTTGTACAAGCAAATGTGCTTTTTTACCAGGTCTACCCGCTTTACATCCACTACGAATATCATTTAAAGTACTTGCTGCAAGCGGTTCACGTATTGAACCAATGTCATAGTAATACTTCTTGTTCTTGCTCAACAAAAATATATACTCGTGTGCTTTTGTACACCTATCCTTAACGCTTTCTGGCATCGGGTTTGGTTTGTGCCATATTATATCTTGCCGCAAGTACCAACCATCTGCCTGAAGGGCAAAAGCAACACGCCAAGGGATGCCGATTAGTTGTTTTGGTTGCAATACACCTTTTTTAATACGCGGGGTGTTGTCATATCCGGCGCATTGTTTTGAACAGAAACGCTGGTTCATAGTTCCGGTGTACTCATTCCCACAGTGCTCACATATCCTAACCGTTCTTTTGTTCATACCCACGGTTTTGTTGTTTTTTGGATCGTTGTTTTCTGATTTTCCATAACTACTTGCTTGGTAACTGTCTCCCAAATTCAGCCAAAGTGTTCCATCATCCCACAATACTCTTCTAACTTCCCTGAACACTTCCACGAGCGTATTAACATATTCTTCAGGCGTGGCTTCTAATCCGATTTGATCATCGTGTCCGTAATCCCTTAGGCCAAAGTATGGCGGAGAAGTTACACAACAGTTTACTGATTTATCAGGCAATGCTTTTAATACTTCCCTACAATCTCCAATTTTAATATCTATCATTTTATCACTGTTCCGCATCTTCTTCTACTACATCTTCAACCCCGATTCTAATGACTTTCCACATTAATATCAAAGCGCACATGAACAAAAGCATTATTACCAATATTACTAAAGTGATTATTAAAAACATTTCAACATACATTATCTTATCACCGTTCTTTATCTGGTGCTTTCCACCCCATTGATATTAGTTTTAAAAAACAGTTTAAACAGATGCGTTCATCTGGATCACGCGCTTTTGTAACGACTTTCCTGCATAAAATACATTTCATCTTATCACTGTTCCGCTTTCCGCAATTAAAGGCATAGAATACAATATGTATTATGATTATTTAAGGTTATTGGCACAAGTGTACTTATGTTAAACCATAAACGGAATAGATATATAGGAAGAAGTCTAATAGATAATTAATGCCAGTGTGAGTTTAGTATAAAATACTGGAAACCACAAGGATAATGAAAGGAAGTGATCTAATTAAAATGGTTGATATGTTCTGTGGTACTAAATCAATGAGCAACGTGTTTGAATTGCGTGGGCATGATGTTCTAACAATTGATTGGGATGAGCAACATGATCCAGACATATGCGACAATGTACTAAATCTATCGGCTAATGATATTTTAGGATTTTGTGGATGGGATAGTATAGATTATATCCACATGTCTCCAGATTGTACTACTTACAGCATTGCAGCAATATCGCATCATAGAAATCTGGATAAATCACCCAAAACAGAAAAAGCAAAGTTAGCAGATGATGTAAGAAAACACATTATAAATATAATCGGTGAACTATCCCCATCATATTATACAATAGAAAACCCGGTCGGATTAATGCGCAAAATGCCAGAATTAATTAAACTAGCAAAGCTAAACTATCACGCAACTGTTTCATATTGCCAGTACGGTGATAAAAGAAAGAAACCTACGGATATCTGGCACAATATACCAACACTGCAATTAAAACCACCGTGCAAGAACGGCGCATCTTGCCACGAATCAGCACCACGCGGGAGCAAAACAGGCACACAAGGGTTAAAAGGAAGTGTTGATCGGTCAAAAATACCAGATCAATTATGTATTGATGTGTGTATTGCAGTTGAAAATGCACTAAAACAATGACCTTTTTATTTTATTGTGGGGCGTTTCCGCGTATGTGCTTTGACTTTTACGCGTGTCTGCTGCGTGCTTTTTTTCTTCGTTGACTTTGCTTTGTTTGGCGGCGTTTTTTTTGTTGCATAGACTCTATACATTCCCTGGTATTTATAAACAAATGCGTTTTGTCCACGCGCCCTTATATTTTCTGCGTCGGCGTTTGCAAATGCAGGCTCGTCTGATTCAGAAACCCAGTGATATTTTTTTCCATTGCGTGTCAATATGTCAGGCATGTGTATCAATTGTATTTTAAAATATATAATAGCATCGGTATGCAGATAAACAATAACCTTTTTATTTTTACAATCCATATATACAACTATGATTATATTCAAAAACGTTAAAGTTCCAGAGTCACTTGATAACAACCCTGGCACATTTTCACCCAAAAACCACTTAGGTTTAAGCTCGCCAATGATTCGCCCGAGGTCCGGCCAAAGATTACGCTCATCAGAAGCTCTTTACGTTTTCCTGCATTGCTGTGGGGCTGGCAGGGGAAACCACCGGATAGGATGGTAACGTTTCCACAAATTGATTTAATTTCATTTCCACTGACATCTTTTATATCCCTCCATTTTGGTACATCTGGCCAGTGCTTGCAAAGTACCTGATAAGGAAAATCTGCATATTCAACCTGTCCGACTGTTTGAAATCCCGCCCATTCTGCAGCAAGATCAATCCCTCCTATTCCTGAAAAACAAGAAAAGTGAGTAAGCATTTGATACCTTCCTTTATTATGGGTTCTCTTCTTCCCCTTGACTCAAAACATCCCAAAAATCAACAGCACAAAGTAGTTTCTCAGCTTCCATTCCGGTTTCACATACTTGATATATGTGTTTGGCTGATACTATCCGATAGCTCATTTATTCCTCCGTTCTCACACCGCTTCTTTTCACTTCCGTTATTTAGCTTATCAAATCTTCAAGTTCATCACAAATTGTATCCAGCCTATCAAACTCATCATTCAAATCATCTAATTTTGAATGATTTGGGAAGTTTTCTTCTAGGTTGTTTATTTTGTCTTCCAGCTCTATTCGGATACAATCTATTGTGATAAGAGCGTCTTTCAATATTTTTCTTTGTTCATTGTTCATATCTTCCTCTTCTTATCATAAAGTCCGGTGAACTTCATTACAATATCATATCTATCCAATATCTTTGCAGCACTGACGGTCGGTGATTGATACACCATGCTTTTGTAATCCCTGCCCCACCCACGGAACTTTATCTCTCTGCTCATGCAACATCACCACCACATATACATACAAATACTTCTACCACAGTATCACCTCCCTTTATTATGGGGTTTAGCATGTCTGATAGACGTACCACATCTGCTCGTCATTTAAACCGCCTTGGTGTTCGGTAGTTTCTAAATCTTATATACATTGTTTGATTACTTCCTTTATTGTGGGTTATCTGTTTTTCTCCGAGCAATTTCAATAGCTACTCTTTCTATGCACTCCCAAACATCTTCAGTAGCAGTTGACATTTCATGATATGATCTATTGTAACTATCGCATAAATCTCTCATTGTATCTGCTAACTGCAAATTATCTAAAAAATCAAGCATAAATTCTTTTCTTAAAAGTTTTACAGTGTTGGTTATTTTATCACTTCCTTGTAGGAACATCTTTGTCCGTAGTTAATATAATTTCTTTTATTCCATCAGTATATCTAATAGAAACGCCGATGATGTGGCCACATAGCCCTAATTGCCGTTCTATTGATTCGGTTGTTAATATATATTCCATGTTATTCCTTCATTTTGTGGAGTAACCTGGCACATGTAGGAGGCGACACATGCCAGGCAAATAATCAGCATTTAGCAGTACAAACCGGGCAGTATATCTTTTGATTGCGGCATTCTGCATTGATACAAAACACATGACCACATTGATCACACATTACATCAACATCCAATCTCACGCGAGCTTCTGCAATTTCTGTGATGATCGTCATGGGTTGCACCTGCCAAACAGATAGTTTTTATATTCTGTTTGCTCATCAATCATGTTTTGCTTTGCTTCCATTTCACATTCTATGCAACAGAATGTAATATCATCTGGCATCGATGTGCCACAATTCCTGCAATGGTATATTATTTTCATTGTCTATCACTTCATTCCAAACACGAGCGAACTT
>Ga0180434_10001289_pt1 | contig 36158 bp, 39 predicted proteins | sample SS_ome_7_FD_132453 | JGI IMG/M metagenome (GOLD analysis project Ga0180434, IMG submission 132453) | Hypersaline lake sediment archaeal communities from the Salton Sea, California, USA - SS_1_D_2 metaG | ecosystem: Environmental > Aquatic > Non-marine Saline and Alkaline > Hypersaline >... | reverse complement strand
GTTCATTGCTACATCGTAGAAGAACCCAGTGCTTACTTCAGATGGTACTGCGACCTGTGCGCCCGCGAGGGCGCTGGCCACAGCTGTGCCCAGCAAAGCTGCACCGGCAACGATCGATCCGATTCGCCCGATTGTTGTCGTTTTCATTTTCTTTTTTTCACCTCAAATGGTTCATATAGGGAATAAAAACGGTAAACTACCGCTTAAAAACGTGAAATCCATCAGGGCCTGTGCCCGGTGGTGTTTATTCCGCCTATGTTAATAACATAACCTATAAAAAGGTTACGCTTTTTGAACGTTTTTGCTGTCGGAAAAATACTCTCCGACGTATGCTGCTTATGGTAATCGGCTGGTTTTGGTTGTGTTATATTAGTAGATACCCTTATAAAAAGCTTTGTTTTGGAACATGTTTCACGAGGCACGAATCGCGCCGGTTCGAGAGTCTCTTTATATATTAATATAGGTTAATAAGTTAAAATGAGGGCGAAACCAGATAATCAAGTAGGTAAGTTATCTAAAGGTGTGGGGTCATTATGGGTTATTCCAGGCCTACGCCCTTCCTTATGGCCTTGTCGCGCTGTTCCGGGCTCATCAGCTCCATCACGCGCGCGCTCAAGCCGGTCACGACCGCGCTTATGTCGGCCAGCATGTTCTGTAGATCCGACTTCGAGAGTGAGACGCTGTCCGGGTGGATTATCTCCACGGCCGCGGGGCCGTAGCGTGTGGCCAGATAGACCATGTTGCGCAGCTCCGGCGAGGCGAAATCCACTTCGACGAAGCCTGAATACATGCCCTGGTTCTGTATGACCGGATGGAATTTTATCTCGCGCACTGCCACGTCCTGCTCGTTCCTTAGGTCTTTGAGTATCGTGTTCTTGAGCGCTTCGGCGACCTCTTCCTTGCCTGCGCCCTTCGCGCCGTGCGATTCGATGAAGAAACGGGCCTCGATGCCGCCTTCGGTGACGATCTTATCGACCGCTTCATCTTTGCCCTTGACGACCATTATGCCCTCAGGGCGCTTCTTTTCATTCTCGGAACCTTCATCTGCCGGCTTCTCCGGCTTGCTGAAGTCCAGCTCCACTTTCTCTTCTGCCATTGTGCGGAAAAGTTGAAGGTAGGGGCTTAAAAAGTCATCTGTAGACCCGCTCCAGCCACAGCCTCTTGAAGAACGGGAGCGAGAGGGTCGAGAGCATGAAGGCGACGGTGGGGACGATAGCGGTCAGGAATGGGTCGGGGGCATAGATCACTATAAGGAATATAACGATTGTTATATATGTCATTACTGCTATCAGGATTCGCCTCGTGAGGCTGGTCTCCCAGGCCTTGTCAGCTTCCACTCTCCGATTGCGCTCCTGGATCTTCCTGATCTCGGATTCTATATCCATTACTGTTCTATCTCCTTCCTTAATTCAAGAATGGTTGAACAGCACTTAAACTCATCATCCGCTTCGATAGCTCTGATCTTTTCTACGAATTCTGGTTTTAATATCTTGGTTGTGATAAAATCCATTCCGTATATTTGAATAATATTGCTATAAATGTTATTCCCACACCCCTGCTATCTTCTCGCCGCACTTGGGGCACTTCCCGTCCCTTAAACGATTCTCGAACAGGTCTATTGAATGGTTTTTATATAGTATACTTCAAAGTATACTACTTTCAAGTATACAATTTGAAGGCAAAATGTTCAAAGACCGGAAAAAGGAGCTTGGATTGCTGAAGAGCCTCGTAGGCAAGCCCACCCTGCTCGTCATGTACGGCAGGAGGAGGGTCGGCAAGACAGAGCTGCTCAAGGAGTTCGCGAAGAGCAGCAGGGCGATTTACCTGCTGGCGAGAAGGGAATCGAAGAAGGACCAGTTGGATAAGCTAGCCAGGGAGCTTGCGGCGGCCACAGGGGACAAAAGTCTGGAGGGCAGGCCGTTCAAAGATTATGATGCCTTCTTCGAATACATAGCGGGCCTGGGGAGGCCGGTTGTGTTCGACGAGTTCCCCTACCTGGTCGAGTCCTCGCCGGAGCTTCCTTCGATGCTCCAGGACCACTGGGACAACAGCCTCGTGAAGAGGAAGGCTTATATCGTATTGTGCGGGTCGTCCATCTCGATGATGGAGTCGCTGCTCGGCTACAAATCGCCCATCTATGGGCGAAGGACGGAGCAGATACTGCTCGAGCCGCTCGGTTTCAGGGATGCGCGGGAGTTCATCTCTGACAGCCTCAAGGAGCAGGTGGAAGCTTACGCGGTCCTCGGCGGCACCCCGGGCTATCTGCTGGAGCTCTCCGGCGGCCTGGAAAAGACCATAAAGGAAAAGATACTCCAAAAGAACAGCTTTCTGGGGAGGGACCCGGAGTTCGTCCTCAGGGAGGAGCTGACCGAACCCAGGAACTATTTTTCGATAATAAAATCCATAGCCAAGGGCCACACGGCGCTGGGTGAGATATGCAACGACACGGGCCTCGGGAGGGGTCTTGTCATCAAATACCTGAGTGTCCTGTCAGATCTCCAGATCATCGAGAGGAAGGTGCCTTTTGGCGAGAAGAGATCCTCGAGGAGGGGGATCTACCTCATACGTGACAATTACTTCCGGTTCTGGTTCAGGTTCGCGTTCGAGAACTATGAGTACATCGAGCAAGGGCTGCAGGAGAAGCTTTACGCCGATATAATATCCCCCAGGCTGGACGCATTTGTCGGGAAGGCCTTTGAAAGCATATGCCTCGAATGGGCGCGGGATGAGTATGATATACCCTTCGGAGCATGGTGGAAGGGCGAAGTAGAGATAGACGGCGTCGGGCGTGACAAGAGGCGGAGCGTACTGCTCGAGGCGAAATGGTCAGCTCTTGACAAGAAGGCTGCGAGAAAAGTGCTGGATTCGCTAAGGTCGAAGGCTGAGGCCTCTGGGTTCAAGGGTGAGTTGGTCCTTTGCGCCAAGAGCTTCAAATCGCGGCCGAAATTGAAGAAGGACGAACGGGTCATCGTTTTGGAAGAGATGTTTGGATAAGAACAAGCTGAGTTCAGCTCCAGACCCCTGCTATCTCCTCGCCGCACTTGGGGCACTTCCCGTTCCTTAAACGGTTCTCGAGCAGCTCCATATAAGCTCGCTTGATAACGATCTCGCCGCACTTCGGGCAGTGCGTGTCGCCCAGGCCCTCGCCCTGGATGTTTCCTATGTAGATGTAGTGTAACCCTGCTTTTTCGCCGATCTTACGGGCTTTTAGGAGGGTTTTAGCCGGGGTGGACCCCACATCAAGCATCTTGTAGTCGGGGTGGAAGGCGGAGAGATGCCAAGGGGTGTCGACATCCAGTTCTTTCGCGATGAATCCAGCGATGCCCTTGAGCTCCTCGTCGGAGTCGTTCTTGCCCGGGATGATAAGGGTCGTTATCTCCACCCAGATCCCTTTCTTCTTCATGTATTTGCACGCGTCCAGGACCGGCTGCAGTCTGCCGCCGCAAATCTTACGGTAGAAGTTGTTGGTGAAAGCCTTGATATCGACGTTAGCCACGCTTAGCCACGGGGCCATCGCATCGATAGCCTCGCGGGTCATGAACCCGTTTGTTACATAGACACTCTTGATGCCCTCCCTCTTCGCCTTTTTGCCCACGTCGCGGGCGAATTCGAAGAAGATGGTCGGCTCAGTGTAAGTATAAGAAATGCTGGCGCACTTGTTCTTCTTGGCTTCTTTGACGACATCTTCAGGTTCCCAGTCGTCGCCGACTATGAGGCCGCCCTTGTCGCGGGGCATCTGCGAGATGTCCCAGTTCTGGCAGAACGTGCATCGGAAGTTGCAGCCCACAGTGGCGATGGAATAAGAGCGCGAGCCTGGAAGGAAGTGGTATAATGGTTTCTTCTCTATCGGGTCGATGTGGGCTGCGGGGAGCTTGCCGTAGACGAGGCTGTAGAGCTTGCCGCCCCTGTTCTCCCGGACCATGCAGAAGCCGCGCTTGCCCTCCGGGATGGTGCACGCCTGGCTGCATAAGCGGCACTTGACGGAGCCGTCCTCGAGCTTCTCGTAGAGGGAGGCTTCCTTTAATCTCTCTTTCATGGTATTATGATGACGATGACCAATAAAAATCAGCCTGCGCCGTCTCGCTCATGAGGGTCCATCCGGATGTTGCGGTTCGAGAGGCTGCGCCTGATGGCCTCCTTGGGCGCCTCGAATCCAAGGTTCTTGAAGTAGTGCTTCTCGATTAGCTTATCCATCTCGGCGAGCGGGAACTGGCCCATAAAGCTGTTTCTCATGTGAACGAGATCCAGTGACATCCTCAGGGGCCTTATGTCATCATCCAACTTATCTAGGTCCACTGCCCTCGCCCAGTCCATGAGCCTGACCTTGCCGTCTTTGTCGACGCGTACGTGGCGCTTGTCTATGTCGGCATGGGCAACGCCCAGGTTATGTAGCGCACTGAGCTGTCTCAGCGCGTCGGCGAAGAGCTCGCGGGCCTTATCCTTTCTGGCCTTGCCCCTGAGCCTGCCGAGTCTCTCTTCAGCGCTATCCATATGCTTAGACCACCGCTGTATGTTGGAGATCAGCTTCTCGTCTATCTCTTCGCCGCTACGGAGCATGGTCTTGCCGAGCTCGACCTTCTTCTCCCTGCCGCCCCTGACAGCCAACGATACCGGCATCAGCCGCAAGCGGGGACCGCCCTCTTCGCGGAGTTCTGCCTGGCGGTCCTGTATCATCGCGAGGTTCTTGAGCTCGTGGCGGATGTGATCCCTGGAATGCTCCGGGCCGATGAATGAGACATCCCGCGGGATTGTGACCACCTCGTCGCCTATGCGCGCATGGGCGAGGAACGAACCCTCCTCAGGGTGAATAAACCCGCGTTCTTCCTTCCGTAGGCGTTCATGGGTCTTGCGCACTTCTCCGACCACGTCGACGCCCTCGGCAAGCAGGCGCCTAGGGTCTGTTATCCGCTTTTTCTTTCCTGGTTTGGCTTTCTTCTTGGCAGCCATCGCTAGACTAAATGGAGAAAGAATAAGAATCATCGGGGAGGGAAAAAAGAAAAAAATTAAGAGAAAAGAAAAAAGAAACCGCGAGCAAGCCTATGAGTAGGACTTGCTCACCTGGTTCACGTTATTGCTCTCGCTGCACTCGCTGACCTTGTTCGGCGAATCGGCTGTCACCTTTGCTGTGTAGGTGTTCACCCACCAATTCAGCTCGAGACATACCGAGGTGTCGCAGACGCCGTTGTAGCTCTTCTGCTGCTGGTAGTTCTCCGTGCCGCTCTGGGATGCCCCAGAAGCGAGCGAACCGATAGCGGGCGTCGATGAGCCCACGTTCGGTGTCACCTCAACAAGCGCAGTCGATGCAGGTGCGGTGCCATATCCTCCGTTCGCGATAGTCCAGTCGACAGATGCGGTCAAGGTACAGGTCGTCACGCAGTTCGGCATCACGCACTGAGGACAGTTTGCTGACCTCGAGATGTGCGCACTGATGCTCTTTACGTACAGGTCAGGGCACGCGCAATAGTAGCACGGACCGTCGCCGTATATCTCGCACTGTCCTGGGCATTCGCCGTCGCAGTCGCCCGAGTCGAAGAGGTCGCCGCCACATACATCAGGCTTATCCTCGCACCTGTAACAGCCTTGGTAGCTGTCGCAGACCTCATCTGGTTCGCACTCCTCATCGCAGCCGGGGTTGTCATAGTACCCCCGCTCTTCACAGGTCAGTTCCTTCTCCTCGCAGTCGTAGCAACCTGTATCACCCTGGAGTTCACAGGTCTCGTCCTCGTCGCAGTCGCCGTCGCACTCCGGGTCAACATACATACCAGGACAAAGTTCCTCCTCAGCACACTCGTAGCAGGGACCGTCCTCGTCTACTAAGAGACACTCTTCAGGCTCCTCGCATCCTTCGCCGCAATCGGGGTCGTCGTAGAACTGGTCGCTCTTGCATTTTCTCTGACAGACGTAGCAGTCGCTGCGCGCGATATCGCTGAAGACAGCCGAGCTTTGCGGGACGCAGTCCATGTATTCCTTGCATGTGCCGTCACAGTCAGGCGATGAATACGTGCCCTCTGGACACGGGCCCTCATCTATCGGACCCTCGTCGAGGTAGCACTGGCAGTTGCTGCAGATATAGCCTTGCGGGCAGCGGTCGTCAGCGCCGTCACACGCTTCGATAACGCCCATGTCGTTCGGCTGCTGGACCTTGTTATCGCCGCAGTATGTCTGCGGGCACTCGGTCGGGTCCTTGCAGCATACACACGGGCACTCCTTGCCCTGGAACCTCGGTGTCTGCTTCTTGCCCTTCGGCGAGCTAAGCTTCGCCTCGGCTGACTTGTGCGCTTCCTCGACCGAGACGTAACCGTCTTTCGGTGGAAGGTCCGCATTAGCCGCATCCTTCATATCCTTGACAAAGCCGTCCGTGTAATCAGCGCCGGAGCCGTCGGCCCCACCGTAGGAGACCTGCGTCGACCTTGAGGTCGTTATCAGGTTCAGCCCCTCGCGGGCGAGGTCGTCGAAGTTGCCGCTGTGGCACGACTCGATCAATACTGTGGTAAAACAGTTCACCTTCTCCTGCTTGCACTCTTCGTCCTTGCAGGGCTTGATCTTGTCGAGGATCTCCTTCAGCTTCTCGGGCGTCAGGATCTCCTTGCTCTTCTTCATGGTTATCCCGCCGTTGGTGTATTTCGTCGCGTAGTTGGTGTACCAATGCCGGCTGTCCTTCTCGAGGCCGTGGCCTATTATATAGATAAAGACACGGTCAAGGCACTTCATCTTCGCCACGACGTCGTCCACAGCCTGCTCAAGGCCGGCGATCGTATCGACCGTGCTCAGGCCGTAGCCCTGGTCGTTGAACATTCCGGCCATATCGGCAGCGCCCTCCTTGACGATGCTCTCGCCGCTGTGGTCGCCTGCATTCACGATTATGGCGTGGTAGTTGACCTCCGTGGTGCACGGACCGTTGAGCGGTCCGGGCGGCGGGAAGCCGTCCTCGCCTCCGCCGCCTCCCGGCGGCTTCGGACATTTACAGTCCGCGGCGCACTTGCCCTTGCAGGCTGCGTCGTCGGTGCCGTCGCACTGCTCTGCGCCCTCGCGCTTGTTGTTGCCGCATGTGCTGTTCTTAGGCGGAGGTACAGGGCATTTGCAGTTGGCCTGGCATCTCCCGGGGCACGCAGCGGCGTCCTTGCCGTCGCACTGCTCCGCCCCCTCCCTAAGGTCGTTGCCGCACTTCGGGACAGGCGGGACAGGGCAGGAACAATCTGCCTTGCACTTCCCTGGGCATGCCTTGTCGTCGCCTCCGTCGCATTGCTCCGCACCTTCTCTCACCCCGTTGCCGCAGACGCCTGCAGGCGGGGGTGGTGGCGGGGAGTCGCTGAATGTCACGTAATGGTCCTGGATCTCTCCGAATTCGAACTCACCGGAGCCGTCCCAGTCATTGGCATTGATGGGCTGGCGCGTGAGCGCTATCCTCATCCACGCTGGCGTGAGCCTTGCTCCCTTCGTCCATGTGAAGCCCGGTGTGGCTATCCACTGGGTCGTCCCGGGGGCGACGTTCACCGCGAAGTTCTGGACTGCCCATTCCTGGCCGTTCTCGTCTCCGCTCCACTCGCCGTCCATGTCGAAGTCGATGAGGACGTTGATGTAGCGCGTGACATCCGGGGCATTGGATGGGATCGTCACCGGTATCTTGACGATAGCCGGGGCCGGGATCGAGACTGCGACCACGGTGACATACACCGGATCGTCCTCGTCGTTGTCCACGACCTTGGCGTCGGATTCATCCGTCACGGTCGTGCCTATGAGCTCCTCGCCCGTGTTCAGACATCGTCCGCCGTCGCTTGCCAGGAGGCTCGGGAAGATGCCCAAGACTCCCGGATAAGCCGCGTCGTTGTTCGGTGCGTCGCCGAAGTCGGTCGCTGCGGACACCTGGCCCATCGCGGCCACCAGCATCGTAAACGCCAGGAGGAATACCAATCCTGTTGTCTTTCTATCCATCTTATGCTACGGTGGTATGTTCGAGGGTGCAGTCGCCTTCGTCCACCAGCTCGTCGAGGGTCTTGCCGTTCACCAGCGGAGGCCACGTGGCGTCCACAGTGGTGATGACCCCAGTATCCGCGTCGATGTATACGTATCGAGCATCGTGGCTCCACATCGCGCGCGGGTCGTCATCGATGAATGCGAAGTATGTGTTTCCCCCTATCGCCTTCTCGGTCGTGTCCTCGCCACCCTGCGGGACGACTACGTCTCCCGAAATGAGGGGCTCCTTGCACATGCTCACGATGGACTCGGTCTCATCCTTGTCGAGGACCTTGGTGAGCACCTGCTGTTGAGCCTGGTCGTAGGTAAGGGGCTCTTCCAGGGGTTCCGCCGCCGGCTCTTCGACCGGAGCGAAGTCTTCTATCGTCGGCCCGTACTGCAGGAACAATAAAACAGCAGCAACGATTATGGCCAATACCACGACAAGGGCTATTATGGTGCCTATACCCCTGCCACCCGACTTGCCGGGCTTTGATTCAGAAGGCGCGGATCGCTCCGCTGAAGCTTCTTCAGCCATTTTGGTTTTGGAACTTGTAGAAATAAGTGCTATGTGAATGGAGAGAGCTATAAAAATGGAAAACTACTTCCGCCTACCCAGCCAAATCAGAAGCAAAGCAACGAAGACCACAGCCATGGCGAGGAAGAGCATGAGCTCAACTGAGAGGGGGCCGAAACGGCCTGTCGCTGCTCCTGCTACCCCACTGAGGAAGGGTGAGAGATCTATCGCATGGTCGTATATCTCTACCTCGTCTAGCAAGCCTTTCAGGTTATATTTCGGAACAGAGGGGTGGAAGCCCAAGTATACCGGGCCGCCCTTTATGTCGCCGGTGGCGCCGAGGGCGGGCTGAGTATCAAGGTGGCCGTCTACGAGTAGGCTGCACGTCTCTCCGTCGAAGGTGGCGATGACGTGGTGCCAGACGCCGGCTTCGACCGGCAGTCCGCTGATAAGCCGGCAGAAGCGCTGGTTCGTGTTGTTGACGAGCATGAAGTCGAACTTGTTATCGCTTAGGGCTATGCCGCCTGTGTAATATTTGGTGTTGATGACTGTCTCGCCTGTGAATACCTCGTCGAAGTTGACGTAGAGGTCGATGGTGAGTTCGTCGAAGTCTGTGAGCTGGAGGGTGGTAGTGATGTAGTCGTCGCCGTTGAAGGAGTATGCTTGGCCGCTATGACCACTGGTCGGTCCCGGGTCGCCGACTGGGGTGCCATCATAGCCTCCTGCGACGTCTTTGAGAGGCTCGGGGGCTTCGAAGGGCATGTAGAATCTGAGCGGGTCTTCTTCGGCGCAGTCGTTGCTGCAAGAGTACTGGTCCTCCCTCTCGTCGCAGACGCCGTCGTTGTCGCACGGCGGGAGCGGGAGGGCGTGGTCGTGGATGTATACCTCGTCGAGGGTGCCAACGAGCTCGTTGCCCTGGTTGCGCGGATCGAAGGCGAGGTAGACGTTGCCGCTCTTGAAGGTCCCGGTAGCCGGGCCTGCCGGGGCGGTGGCGACTACGCCGCCGACGTCGAGGGCGCATTCCTCTCCGTCGAAAGTTGCTACAATCCGGTACCACTGGCCTGTGCGTGGAGCGACGTCGCTTGTGAGAGAGCAGAACTGCTGGTTGGCCTCGTTCGAGAGAGTGAAGTAGACCTTGCCCTCATAATTCAGGCTGAGGCCGACTCCTGCGAACTTGTTGGTGATCATGTTGGCGTAGGGCGTCGCCTGGTCGAAGTTGGCGTAGAGGTCGAATGTGATTTGGTCGAGGTCGTTGAGTTCGAGCGGTGTCGAGAGGTAGTCGTCGCCGTCGAATGCGTATGCGTCTCCGACGACTCCGGTCGTCGGTCCCGGGTCGCCGGTCGGCGTGCCGTCGAAGCCGTCGGCCTTCATATAGTTTGGAGCCTCGAACGGCATGTATAAGATGGGTCCCGGGAGCTGGCAGTCGTTTATGCACGTCGCTTCCGTTTCTCCTGAGTCGCAGACGCCGTCGTTGTCGCACTGTGGGAGTGGGATGACGATGTCGTAGACGTAGACCTCATCCAGGGCGCCGTTGAGGTGGGCGTTCGCATTGTTGCCGAAGCCGAGGTTTAATGTCCCGGGGAGTATGGTGGTAGAGACCGGTTCTTTCTGTGAGGTGCCGGTCTGGCCTGCGACATCGAGTGTGCACTGAGTCCCGTCCCAGAGGGCCGTGACGCGATACCACTGGCCAGGTCTAAGGACGAGGGGGCTGGTGGCCTTGCAGACGAGGTCGCCTGCGATGCCGAAAGAGTTGTCGCCCACCTGGTCGTTCCTGATTGTGAATTCAAGTCTGTTCTGGATATCGATGTTGAAGAGTATCCCCGACCAGTAGAAGGCTTCCGTCCCCATCGGGCGCTTTGAGAAGCGCACTTCGTCGAAGTTGACGTAGTAGTCGATGCTGAGCTGGGTCAGGCTGGAGGGGTCTAGGGAGGTCTGGAGGTAGTCGTCTCCGTCGAAGGCGTAGGCTTCGCCTATGATGCCTTCTGTTGATCCCGGGTCGCCGAAGACCTCGGTGACCTCATGGTTGCCTGTGTGGTCTTCGAGGGGGTCTGGTGACTCGAAGGGCATGTAGAGGAGGGGGCCTGTCGGAGGAGGTGGTGGTGGTGCAGGGCCAGGCTCCATACCCTCGACGTAGCATTCGTGATCGGCGCAGACGTGGCTGCAGTTCAGGAAGGAATCAACCGGGCAAAGCAGGCCGGTGCAATCCGAATCAGTGAGGCACTCCCAATCGTTGTCATGGAGAAGGGTCATGTTGTCGTAGAACTCATCTGGGATGAGGCCCTCGCTGTGTCCGATCTCCAGCTCGGCCATGAACTCATCGCTCGGCGGGCCGAACTCCTCGGGGAACGACTCGTGGAAGTCCGAGCAATCGATCTTCAGCTTTCGGATGATGACTATGGCGCTCCCGCCTTCCGGGATTGAATCGGGGAGCAGCTCGAGGGTGAACGAACCGAGCGACACTGGTCCAGAATCGGAGTCTAGGTGGACCGCTATCTCTTCCTCAACACTGTAGTTGCATACACTAAGTGTGTCGTTCTCGACCACACCGATCATGTCTATATCAGGCTCGTCGATGCTTATCTCCACTTCCCCCAGGGTTCCGTTTAAGAGCTGGGTTTGGTATGCGTATTCGCCGTAGCCGGGATACGCGCGATCGCCGCTCGTCCCGAAGAAGATGGTCTTGACCTTTTGGACTATCTTCTTGCCGTGCTCATAGGTTATGATGTTTCCGCCTTTCGCACAAAAATAATATTGGCATGATGCAGAGATGTGACAATAATTCGTCGTGTCTGTGAAGATTACCGAATTCGGTCTGATAAGTTGACCTATGTATGATGCGAATAATTTACCCTCCTTGCCGGCGCCAGTGCTACAACCAGTAAGTATAAAATTATCAATGCAACCTTGTAATGATTCTGTAAGGGGATTGTCAATGCCCTGTAAAAGAACCCATATCTTTCCTGCGTCGAATTTACCATTCGCAGAGTATACCTCGCCGGGAGAACCATGCCCAGCCAAGATTACGTCTATCCTGTCATTCGATGTGCCCTTGCAGACGTCGCATATTGACGCTATCTTCTTCAATATCGCTTCAGGGGAATTATAACTTAAAAAGAGGTTTTCGGATGTCGCCTTCCCAAAGACATCTATGCCATCTGTTGATGATTCCCGGGAATGGTACTTGGTATTGTCCAATATGAAGAAAAGCGAATCGGGGCAGTCTTCGCATCGCGCCTGTAGGAGCTCTCCCGGACTGTCGCGGTGCTCGATACAGACTTCGCCGGGGTCGCAAGGGGTCTTGGTCATGAGCTGCTCGCCCGTCTCAGAGTCGAAGTTGCTGCATCGCCCAGTTTTACTACTGCATGCTGGCTGTATTGTAGTCTCCATCGCCCCTTCTTGATAGTCGCAATAAGAAGAGCACCCACCAGAGCAATCCGAGACCACCTTGACGACTTCCTGGCAGCAGTCGTTGGTGACTCCAGTCTTCTCCTCAACGCATTTCTCGCCGAGCCAGTCACGAGCGGGACAACGCTCAGAATTTATCGCGTAGCTGCAGTATTCCCCGCATCCGGAGTCACGCATCTTATATGTGTAGTCCCCATTAGAACGATAGACTGCGCCCAAGTACTTCTGGGGGCATTCATCATTAGAAGTGCAGGAACACAGGTCGCAATAGTACTTGGTCTTGACTTCTACCAGCGAGCCGGCTGCTTTTGGTTTCCCGGTCTCGGAGAGGACATAGTGGAAATCCTTATCGCAGCACATCTCATAAGTCCCGACATCTGGGATCTCATAGGCTATCCTCTTGCAGTCGCTCATCGGCTCATTGCAGCAGTCGCCCCTGTCGCCGCAATCGATTTTGCCGTCGCCATCGTCATCCACACAGTTGTCGCAGATCTCCCGAGGGGTGCAGGTGCCGCTTAACATCGCGCTAGCAGCTGCATACTCCCAGAAGGTGCAGGCTGTGGTCTCGCTGCAGTCATCGTCGCAGCAATCTTCCTGCCCGTCGCAGTCGTTGTCAAGGCCATCGGTACACGTACCTGGATAACCCTCGCCCTCTAAGCAGGCTGAATCGCCTAGACAGTCATCGTCGCAGCAGTCGACAAGTCCGTCACACTCATTGTCGACCCCGTCGTCGCAGATTTCTGTTCCGCACTCAGGCTCGCCCTGGCAGTCGGGGTCTTCGCAACAGTCAGTCCTACCATCACAGTCGTTGTCGAGGCCGTCATTACAAATTGTCTCCTTTTCGCAATACGGGTCTTTGGTGAAGGTCTGGTAAACGCATTCGCCGTCGTAGCAGACTTGCATGCCTCCCCCGCCCCTGCATTCCATGTCGCAGCAGTCGATGTTGTAATCGCCTATGCCGCAGACTATGCCGTCGCGGTTCGAGTCGCCGTAGTTCTGGAATTCTGAGTCCCTGGGGCAGTCGCAATCGTTGTCGATGCCATCGTCGCAGACTTCCGGGTTCGGCTCCCAGACGTCGGGGTTCTCGTCGTCGCAGTCTGCGACGCCCGGATGCCAGTCATCCGGCGGCGGGCCAAGTGGGCAAGCCGAGTCCAGATATGAGGTATACCCACTATAATGGCCATCATTATCCTCATCCTCGCCACATGGTGTGTAGGGCGCGGCTCCGGGATCATCAGATCCAGCCATGCAATCGGAGGTGCACTCATAATAGCTGTTGACACATTTGTCCCCGGAAGACATGCATGCCCGCATTTCGAAAGATGGGAATAGGGCGCCGGGGTTGATAGTGTGAATATAATACATACTGCTACAGAGGTCGAGGTCGTAGGAGTAGAAGATACAGGGATAATCTGGATTGTACCAACCTGTATTACTCGGGTTCTTCCCGCCGCAGACGTATGTGCTGTCCGGGGAATAGACCGACATATAGCCACACTCTACGGCTGACGCTGCTGAGAGCAGCGCCAGCAGGGCTATGATAACGATTAAGGGGATGAGTCTGCGCATGGTAGAATAAAGGGGAAGAGGATAAAAAAGCATTTTTCTCAATGCCGGCGCTAGAATACGAGAACATGGTAGGGATAAGACCGTTCTGTGGGTGGTACTACGATGTGGGGAAGGTGGGAGACATCGAGTCTGTCGTAGCCCCGCCGCACGATGTCATCTCCGATGAGGAGCGGGAAGGCCTCTACGCGAAGTCAGAGCACAACGCTGTGAGGGTCATATTGCCCAAGGACGGGTACGATGAGGCCAAAGAGGCGCTCGATAATATGGCCGCGGACGGGGCGATAAAACAGGATGATAAAGAGTCGTTCTACGTTTATGAGCAAGAGTTCGATTTGAGGGGCAAGCTTACGAAGCGCGCCGGACTAATGGCACTGGTAGAAGCGAAACCGTTCGGCGCCGGTGATGTCCTGCCCCATGAGATGACCTTCCCGGAGAAGGTCGAAGACCGGCTCCAGGTTTTCTGGAAGACGAGGGCCAACCTCAGCCCGGTGTTCTCGCTGTACCAAGGGGATGAAGAGGTCAGGCGCATCATCGATGAAACGCGCGCGGGAGAACCGCGGTTCGAGTTCGAGGACTCGCAGGGAATCGTCAATAGGCTCTGGCCTATCAACGATAGCGAGGATGTCAAGGATATCATCCAACGGTTTAAGGAGAAGAAGGTGACTATCGCTGACGGGCACCACCGCTATACTGCTGCGGCGAAGTTCGCCAAGTTGGATGAAGCCCCGGATTCGAACTATGTCCTGATGTATCTTGTGGATATAGATGATCCAGGGCTAAAGGTCTTGCCGACACATCGGCTCCTTAAACATAAGATCACGTTGGATGGAATTATCAGGTCTGCATCGGAACTGTTTGACATCATGGAGTTGGATGGAATACATGAGCTGGAAGAGGCGTTGGATGGAAATGGCAAATACAGTTTCGGCCTACATACGAAGGAGAAATGCTATCTCCTTAAACTAAAAGACCCGGCTGTGATTGAACTGATAATCGCGGATGAAGAGGGAGAGACGAAGAAGAGCAGGGATTGGAAGCATCTCGACGTATCTGTCTTGAGAGGCGTCATATTCAAGAAACTACTGGGGCTAAGCGGCGAGTTGGATGGAATCGTCACCTACGCGAAACATAAGGATGACGTGATACGGCTCATCGACGATGGGACCTACGACCTCGCGTTCCTACTGAGGCATACGGATGTGGGCGATGTCGTCAGGATAGTAGAGAACGGAGAGGTCATGCCCCACAAGTCGACCTACTTCTGGCCGAAGCCGCTTGCGGGACTGGTCATACGCCGGATGGGGTGAGAACTCTAAGCAGAGTCAAGCCATTGACCTTGATGACCTGACCCGCTCCATGACCTCGTTCTCATATGCGTCAAGGTCATCGATGCGAACCCGCGCCATACCCGATTTCATAGCCGCTTCTGCTACATACCTGGCCACCCGCGGGACGACCCTCGGGTCGATGGGCTTCGGTATCACGTAGTCCCTGCTCAAGCCGCCGTCGAACATCCCGTTGGCCGCGTCCTCCGGGTATGCTTTGGACAAGAATCCCTTCACGTTGGATGGAATCGGCTCCTTGGCTATTTCAGCCAACGCCCTCGACGCACCGAATTTCATCTCCTCGTTTATGTCGCTGGCGCGAACGTCCAGCGCGCCCCTGAATATCCCAGGGAAGCCGAGGACATTGTTTATCTGGTTCGGATAATCGGAACGGCCAGTGCCTATGATGTAGGCGCCCGCCTCCTTCGCATCCGCGGGTGTTATCTCCGGGTCAGGGTTCGCCATGGCATAGATGATGGCCTTGTCAGCCATCCTGCTCGCCATATCCGTGGACACAAGACCCCCGACTGATAGGCCCACGAAGATGTCCGCGCCATCGAGCGCGTCCGCGAGTGCGCGCGCATCCGTCTCATTAGCGAAGTATTCCTTGTACTTGTTCATGCCCTCTGTGCGACCCTTGTAGATGACGCCCCGGCTGTCGCACATCAAGACGTTCTCTTTCTTGGCGCCTGCAGAAATATAATATTTAGCGGTTGCCATGGCCGAAGCGCCCGCGCCGCTGAAGACGACCTTGACATCGGCGATATCCTTGCCGACCATCTCAAGGCCATTGAGCATGCCAGCGAGCGTGATGATGGCTGTCCCGTGCTGGTCGTCGTGGAAGACGGGGATGCCCATAGTCTGCTTTAGCCTCTGCTCGATCTCGAAGCACTCAGGGGCCTTGATGTCCTCGAGGTTTATCCCGCCGAATGTCGGCTCGAGCCGCTCCGTGGTCTCGATGATTTTTTCAATCGATGGTTTTCCCTCTTCGGTCTTGACCCGGTTGATGCATATGGGGAATGCGTCCACGTCCGCAAAGGTCTTGAATAAGACTGCTTTGCCTTCCATCACGGGCAAGCCTGCTTCGGGGCCGATGTCACCGAGGCCAAGGACGGCGGTCCCATCCGATACGACCGCGACCGCGTTGCCCCTGAAGGTGTAATCCCACACCTTGTCCACATCGGCGTGGATGCGTCTGCACGGCTCGGCTACTCCGGGTGTGTACGCCATTGACAGTTCATGCTGGTTGCTGCACGGCTTGGTAGCTACTACGCTTATTTTCCCTTTGGGCTTTCTTATGTGGTATTCCAACGATTCTTGGTTTATGTCCATTTTTGAGTGGGTTTAGGTTGAATCAAGGAGAATAAAAAGGTGGAGCAAACGGACAGGAAAAAGAGGATAGAAAAGGCGAATAGGAAAAATAAAGAAAAGGAAAAGAAAGGGAGCTTAGCTCCCTTGTTTCTTGCCGTACTCAGACTTAAATGCAGTTCGGGTCGTTCGCGCAATCCTGGTCGCGGCAGTCTATGTACCCATCGTTGTCGTTGTCCATCTTATCGTTGCAGATGTCCTCGTAGTCGGGTACGCAGCTGCATTCGCCCGCGGTGTACCGGCACGACTCGCCAGACGGGCATGAGCCCATCTCACAATACGCTGTATCCATGTAGCTGCACGAAGGTGTGTCAGCGGGGATGCAGTCGCACTCGTAGCTGCTTGTCATAGCGCATCTCAGACCGGAATCGCAGACGCCTGTGCACTGCATATCGTAAGAGTCCTCGCAGTCCGGCTCCTCCATGCAATCCGGGTCGTCCTCGCAGTCCGGGTCGTCGCAGTCGATCTGACCGTCGTTGTCGTTGTCCTTCCCGTCGTCGCAGTTCTGCTCGTTGTCATAGGTGCACGCGCACTGTCCTGTGACAATCGAGACACATGACTGACCTTCGGGACAATATCCACCGCAGTAAGGGGCTGATGCCTCGCAGCGCTCCTCAGGCTCGCCGCAGTAGCATACGCCATTCGGGCTTGAGATACACTCAAGGCCGTCCTGGCAGAGGCCGCCGCACATCGGGTATTCCGAGTCCTCGCAGTACCCTTCAGTCGGCTGGCATACGCAGTAACCTATCTGCGCCGTTACAGTCTCGCCCATCGTCTCGACGCACTCCATGTTGTCTGGGCAGGAGCCGCCGCACATTGGGTATTCGGATTCTTCGCATACCTGTTCCGTCTCCGGGATGCATTCGCATCCTGGGCCCGGCGTTCCTGCGACAGCGAGATTCGGACTAGTGCTCGTGTACTCACAAACTTCGCCGTCCGGACAAGAACCGGTGCACTGCATCATGTATGAGTCAGCGCAATCGACTTCTTCCTCGTCAGGGACGCAAACACACCCATCCCCGGGGACATCGAGCAATGCTGTCGGCGTGCCTATCTGGCCTTCCCGGGCCTCACAGTGGTACCTGGGCGGGCAAGCACCCCCGCACATGGGGTAGTCCGATTCCTCGCATAGCTCTTCTGTGTCGACACACTCGCATGTGCCGATGGCTGCCACAGCGGTTTCGCCCATCATACCCAAACACTCCTGCCCATCTGGGCAGTAGCCGCCGCAGCGCGGGTATTCCGAATCCTCGCATGATTCTGCTTCATTGCAGACGCACATCTGCCTCTGGCGATCGAGTTCGCACTCGGTGCCGTCAGGGCACTCGCCATCGCAGTTCGGGTATGTGTCCTGGCACTCGTCGCATGGCGGGCACTCGGGACACTCCGGCTCCAGACAATCGCAGTCTGGGTCGTCGCAGTCGGTGAGGCCGTCTCCGTCGTTGTCCCGTCCGTCGAGACAGTCATTTTCTTCACAATCGCAGAGCGCGCCGTCGACTACGCCCGAAGTGGGCTCGCATTCGGCTGACGCGGAAGCTTCGCTCCCGCCACCCTGCCCGGTCCCGCCGAGGTCGGCAGTGTCGCTGACGCGTGTGACGTCAGAGCTCACTGACACACCGGGGCAAAAAATATTAACGCCCGCGCTCGGCAAAAGCAATAACAGTAGCAAGAGCGCCAGTATCATCAACTGGAGCGCAAGCACCATCTTGCAGCAGTTGTTCTCAGCATTTACCATGGCCATTTTAGTTTGGTTTTGTCAATTGACTTCTGGTTTAAGGAAATCAGAAAATATGCTCTAAGGTAATTGGGCGCGCTATAAAAATGAAGAATAGTAGAAGGATGGATAGTAGAAGGATGGATAGTAGAAGGTTTATAACCCATCACGATTAAAGATAATATGGCAGCCAAGAAACGGGAGAGAAAGTGGAAACTCAGCCCCGAGCAGATGAAGCTATTCCATGCGGTGAAGAGCGGCGACGAGGACGGGATAAGAGCGGCGCATAAGGGGGGCATAGACTTCAACTTACGCGACTGGGGGAAGATGACACCCATGCATCATGCCGCTAAGGCGGGGGACGCCGACATCATCCATCTCCTGTGCGGCCTTGGGGCGAAGACCGAGTCGAAAGACGGGAAAGCCATGAAGCCACTGCACCATGCCGCCATCGCGAACAAGCCGGAAGCCATAGAGATGCTGGCGCTCCTCGATGCGAATCTGGACACGACGGATAAGGAGGGGATGACGCCCCTGCACCACGCGGCGGCAAATGGCAGCCTTGAAGCCGTCGAGAAACTGATAAGCTGCGGGGCGCGCATAAACAAGAGGGACGAACGTAAGCGGAGCGCACTGCACATAGCTGCCGAGAACGGCAAGACCAAGGTCGTTGAGTGCCTTCTCGAGAAGAAGCCGAAGCTCAACCGGGACGACACCGGCATGCTGCCCATACACCGGGCAGTCATACACGGGGATGCGGAGATGGTCAACGCCATGGTGCGACACATGAAGAACCGCGGTGTCCAGTTGGACGGTTTGGGGCTCCAAGACCTCGCTGAGGCGCACAATAAGAGAGACGTTCTTGCGGCCCTCATGGCCTGGAGGGTGGACAAACCGCGAGAGAAAAACGAATGACAAGAGAAAGAAACTGAATCAAAAAAAGAAAAAACGAAAGAGAGATGAACGTTACCGGCATGCGTCAGTCGTCATAACCGTATTCGTCAGCCTTTTTGGACCAGGGGTCGTCCTCGTCCTCGTCGTAGTTTTCTTCCCAGAGCTCGTCTTCGAGCATCTTCTTTTTCTTCTTGGGGCCCATCTTCGGCACCTCCTTTCAGAAAAATGAGAATGGTATTTGCACTATTCGTGGATAAAAACCTTTGTATTGGACGTAGGACATAAAATCCGCGCGGAAATAGCAAAAACCGATAGGTTTTTCTTCGGCCATGCGTCAAAGTCCGCATCGTTTTGAAAGCCCTAACGGCAGGAACGACCATTCAACAGAGGAAGGGGTGAAAACCATGGTAGCTAAAAAAGCGGCTAAGAAGGTTGTAGCGAAGAAGCCTGCGGCTAAGAAGTGCGTCAAGAAAGTCGCGGCGAAAAAGGCCAAGCCTGTGAAGAAGCCAGCGAAGAAAGTCGCGCCCAAGAAGGCGAAGAAGAAATAACAATATTCAGAACGGCCCGGACAGGGCCTGTTCTTACTTCTTTTTACGTATCAGGACAAGGTGTGAAAAACTGTTGGAAAACAAGAAAAAACGATAGGTTTTTCTTCTTGATTCGATGTATTAATACGATCGTTTTCTTGCAAGCTCCTTTGGCCCAGAAGAGACGAGTCCGTTGAACAGATAAGGGGTGAGCGAAGATGGCAAAAGCAGCTAAGAAGGCAGCTAAGAAGAAGAAGAAGAAGTGATCCATCATCGAATTTATAAGAACGGGCCGGCGACGGCCCTCTTTTTCCTATTAAAGTTTTTCCCATTTCACATTCTTCTTCGTTTTTATTGCAGGACACGATAAAATCCGGCTAACTTCTTAGATGGGGACGCATACAGACGAATCGAGGATCCCTGTAGTCACGTTCGACGAAGCGAAGGCGCTGGCAGAGAAGCACGGCACTCCGATACTAGCGTGCAGCCTGGAAAGGGTCAAAGAGAACTACAAAAGGCTGCGTAGACTCCTGCCAAGATTCAAACTCTATTATGCCGTCAAGGCCAATCCTCTTCCTGATATCCTCAAGACCCTCGCGGGCATGGGCTCCTGCTTCGACGTCGCCTCGAAGAACGAGATTCAGATGTGCCTCGACGCGGGCGCAAAGCCGGACAACCTCCTCTACGCCAACCCCGTGAAACCCAAGGAGCACCTCATATTCGCACGCGATGCAGGCATTACCGCCTGCACGTTCGACAACCCCAACGAGCTGGACAAGATAGCCAAATACGCGCCGGAGATGGGGGTCGTACTGCGGCTTGTGGTAAAAGACGTCGGGAGCTTCTGCAAGTTCTCGACGAAGTTCGGTGCGAGGGAGAAGCAGGCGATGGCCCTGCTAGAGAAGGCAAAAGAGCTCGGCCTTAAACCGACCGGCCTGAGCTTCCACGTCGGGTCGCAATGCACGAAGATGGAGAACTTCTCGAGGGCCCTGGACATCTGCGCGCGCATCCAGAAGCGGGCCGCCAAGGCAGGCATAGAACTCAAGCTCATAGACACGGGAGGGGGCATCCCCATCCAGTATACGAGGGAGATATACGCGCTCGAGGAATTGACGCAGATGATGAACGAGAAGCTTGATATGTTCGCGGAGGGTACTGAGTTCATCGCAGAACCCGGGAGAGCTATAGCCGGCGACTCCATGACGCTCATAACGCGGGTCATAGGGACCGCAAGGCGCAACAACAACGATTGCATATACATAGACGACGGCTGTTACAACTCATTATCAGAGCGCATCTTCGGGCGGTGCAAGTACAGGTTCTTGTCCGACAGAAAGGGCGAGCTGAAGTCTTACACCGTCTTCGGGCCGACATGCGACTCCGTGGACGTCATCTCAAGGCATAAGCCCCTCCCGGAGGTGAAGGAGGACGACTTACTCTTAATCCTTAGCACCGGCGCGTATTCCAACGCCGCTGCGACCCATTTCAACGGCTTCGACCCGGCGAAGATAATCTTCGTCTAGGCAAAAAGAGGTGGGATCATACTACTATCAATTCGAGCGCCAATGCCGCCATGAACACCCCATAGAGTACCAAGAATATCAGCCCTTCTTTTCGCTTTATCCTCCAGCCTGTCCGAAGGAATACGAGCAGCAATGCACTCATGAGCACCATGAACGGCGCTGCCACATATAGGGTGGCCTCGGTGACTGCGAGGGGGAAGATGAGCCCGGATACCCCGAGTATGAGCAGGATGTTCGCGATGTTCGAGCCTATGACGTTCCCCACGGCGATGCTGCCATAACCCTTCTTGGCTGCGGAGATCGTCACCATCAATTCAGGAAGTGACGTCCCGACTGCGATGAGGGTGATACCGATTATGGTGTCAGGCACGTTGAAGAGGTTCGCGAAGAATATCGCCCCGTCGATGAGGAAATTCGAGCCTATAGCGACTGCCGCGCCGCCAGCGATGAGTATAGCGATGTCCTTGCCCAAGCTATTGGGGAGAGGCTCCGGCTTCTCCGCCTTCTTGCGTTTGTCTTTCTCCCTCCGCCTGCGCTGCCCGTTCATACGGACCATCAGCGATTTCACGTAGCCCAGCTTGAAGAAGTAGCGCATGAAGTGGTCGAACTCATATTTCTCTGATTTGTCCGGGCCCTGTTCGATTAGGAATAGGATATATGCGACATAGAACGCGAGAAGTATGGCGGCCTCGATGGGTGTGATCACCAGGTCTACTATCGCCAACAGGAATATCATGGCTGCGAAGAACATTATATATCCGTCGCGCTTGAGCATGACTGCATGAGTCCTTACTGCCGAAAGAAGAGCGGCGATGCCTACTATGAGGCCGATGTTCGCGATGTTCGAGCCGACGATGGCCCCGATCACGAGGCCACCGGCATGCTTTAGTGATGCGGTTATAGAAGAGGCCAACTCCGGGATGGAGGTCCCGACAGCGACAAGGGTGAGTCCTATGACAAAGCCGGATACTCCAAACCTCTTCGCCATCGATGCCGCGGCTGTGACGAAGTAATCGGCCCCCTTGACAAGAAGCGCAAGACCTGCGATAAGGAAGATCAGGTTGACCAGTACCATGAGTAAGTAACGATTCGGCGGTTAAAAGTGTTAAAAATGGTTTTTTGCTAAAGGATATTTTTAAGCCAAGGGACCTAATCTCTATATGGACACAAAACTCTTGATCCTGATAGCAGTGATTACAATCATATTAGTCGGCGCTCTTATCCTGCTGGTACTGCCGGCGACGACCATAACGACCTATGCGAGCTACGGGCTCGATTACGAGGGCTATTCGCTCGCCATATCGACAGGTGTCGGAGCTGACGGCCAGCCTATGCTCGAGACAAGCGGACCATCGTTCGATAGCGGAGAGGACGTCTACCTCGTCATCTACGGGATAAGCGGGCTCCAGACTGAAAACGACGTGGCTAAGATAACCATGGAGATGGATTTGGATGGCGGCGCGAAGACCCTGAGCACAGATGGAAGCATCGACTATCCCGCAGCCGGAGGGTACATCGACAACGTCTATAGTTATGTCGAGGGTTCCGAGCTCCAGCCAGGTAAACACAGTATAAGCTTGACTGTGGCGGATACCTTCGGCGGGGGGTATATAACGGTGAACGCGGAGTTCACAGTGGTCGGTCCGCTAAAGAGCTAAGGGCCAGATACGACACCGGCCGTGAGAACGCGTTAGTGCAGGATGCATTTGATAGATCCGATATATATGCTTGTGGCCATACTTTTGTGCATATGCACATTTTTATATAAGGTGATTCTAGTCATATATGAAAAAGCGTGGAAGGCCAAAACTGTTAAGGCAGGTAGGTCTGGAACTAGAGGCGGACTACTTCAAGCCTGCGGGCGTGCCGATGTCCTCGCTGGAGTCCATCGAGCTGGATATCGAGGAGGCTGAGGCCATCAGGCTGATGGACCTTAAAGGGCTCTCACAGGAGGAGGCCGCGGAGGAGATGGGCATCTCGCGCGGGACCTTATGGAGAGAGCTTCAGGAAGCGAGGCGGAAGATCGCCGACGCGCTTATAAACGGCAAGGCTATCCAGATAAAGGGAGGCCACTACGAACTAAAGGAAAAAATGGTAGGAAGAGGAAGACAGGGCGGGTTTGGTCTAGGACCCGGCGGAGAGTGCGTCTGCCCAGACTGCGGCTATAAGGAGTCGCATGCACGAGGACAGCCGTGCTACCAGAAGACATGCCCTAAGTGCGGGGCAAAGATGACAAGGAGCTGAAAATGAAAATAATGGTGGCGACGATGAAGGGCGGTCTCGACGATCAGGTGGCACTTGTATTCGGCAGGTGTGTTAATTTCACCATCGTCGAGGTCGGAGGCAAGAAGACGAAGAAAATAAAGAAGACCGAGGTCGTAGCAAATGCTTCTGCAGCAGCAAGAGGCGGAGCCGGGATACAGGCTGCACAGCTAGCGGTCGACAAAGGCATAGAGGTGGTCATAGGCGGCAACTTCGGCCCGAACGCATTCAGGGTGCTCATTGCCGGCGGGGTGGATGTCGTACAGGCACAAGGAAAAGTCAAAGAAGTCGTCGAGAAGTATCTCGAAGGGGAACTCAAACCCCTTGATGCCTCGACTGTGTCAGAGTTCCATGGTACGCCCGGCGCAATGCTCGGCAGGGGCCAAGGAGGCGCCGGTAGAGGCATGGGCCTCGGAGGGCGTGGGGGCGGTATGGGTCGCGGAAGAGGTGGTGGCGGGGGCGGTAGATGGCAACCATGAAGGTCGCTATACCCGCGTCTGATGACCGGGGCTTACAGTCTGTCGTCTTTCCTCATTTCGGCAGGTGCCCCTATTATATAATATTCGATGACGATTCGGGGGGAATCGAAGTCCTCCCAAACACAAGCGTCCATTTTGGTGGAAAGAAAGAGCCGCCTGAACTATTAAAGGAAAGGGGCGTTGACGTCTTGGTGTGCGCAGACCTCGGCCGGAAGGCAGTGGGCCTTCTGAGAGGCGCGGACATCACTGTCTATATCGGAGCCGAAGGAAGCGTTGAAGAAGCCTTAAAGGCTTGGAAAGAAGGAAGACTCGAAAAGGCGCCTGAACAATATGTATGCGAAGGGCATAGATGAAAATCTAGATGAATCCAAAAGGCACGGCTAGGGAGAGGGGCAGGGTGCAGTTGGAAAAGGGCCAAAGAGCTGCAGCGATATCATCTGTGGTCACCGCCCTGCTAGCACTCACCAAGGGATTGGTCGGGTTCCTTTCAGGCAGCGTCGCCCTTATCGCAGACGCACTGCACTCATTCTCGGACATCTTCGCCAGCTTGGCGGTCTGGTTGGGCCTGAAGCTATCGCGCAGGGAGCCGACCGAGAAGTTCCCCTATGGCTATTACCGGGCCGAGAACCTGGCATCGCTTGTCGTCTCTATAGTGATCATAATAACCGGCGTCGGCATCCTTTTAGAAAGCTATGACGCCTTTATGCACCCCAGAGTCTTGGCATTCCCATTCCTGGGGCTGGCTGTTGCAGCTGTATCGGCGATGGTATCATTCGGCCTGTCTGTCTACAAGAAGAAGGTCGCGGAGGAGATAAAGTCCCAGGCACTGGCGGCCGATGCGAAGCACTCTCTCTCAGATACATTATCGTCTGTAATAGTGTTCATCGGCATATCCGCGTCTATGGCGGGGGTGCCGGGCGCGGAGGGCATAGTAGGCGCCTTGATAGCGGCATTCGTCATGCTCATGGGGGTCTTGAGTTCCAAGGATGCGATCCTCGCGCTGATGGATGCATGGACCGACCCCGGGCTTGAGAAACAGGTTGCCAGGTACGTCAAGGGGGTGCGGGGTGTCAGGGGCATACACCAACTGAAGCTTCGTAAATCGGGGTCGTTCATTATGGGCGAAGCTCATGTGGAAGTGGACCGGACCCTGCCTGTAGAGCGGGCGAACGAGATAAGAAAGGCAATCGAATCTGAGGTAAAAGAGAAGGTGGAGAAACTAGACTCGCTGCTGTTGCAGCTGGAGCCGTCCAAGCTCATCAGGTTCAGGGTCGCCGTCCCGGTCGTTGAGACGAAAGGCCTTACATCAGCAGTCGGGGGACATTTCGGCAAGGCGCCATATTTCGCATTCGTCGACGTCGAGGGCGGCAAGGTGAAGAAGACCACCGTCCTGAAGAACCCGGCAGCCAAGCTGGACCGCAGGATAGGCGTCGAGGTGGCCAATTTCCTGCTCGACAACAAGGCAGAAGTCCTGGTTGCGCTGGGGATAGGTGAATCGCCGTTCCATATACTCAAGAGTAAGTTCGTCCGCATCTTCCAATCAGAAGGGGAGACCCTCAGGGAGGTGCTGGAAAACCTGCTCGAAGACAAACTAAAAGAACACAAGGAGCCTGAAAGAAAATGATATCATACGGAGTCGGTGACCTGGGCTTGACGACATTGGTGGCGGGAATAATACTGGTCTTCAGCCTTGTCTATTGGCTGACGTCGAAAGACAGTAAATGCTGGTACAGGAGGTACATGCTGCCGCTCATGGTGGCATCGCTGGCGGTGGTCCTGCCGGCGTGGCATGAGAAGATCGCAGTCCTGGTGTCCGCCGCCTTCATCTACGACGGCCTGCAGGGCTACGGAGTGAAGAAGAAAGAAAAGAAGGAGTAAACGACGGGATGAGACAGATAGCCATAACAGGGGGCAAAGGAGGCACAGGAAAGTCGACGGTAGCGGTGCTGCTTGCACTGAAGCTGGCCCGCGAGGGCAAGAAGGTAGTACTCTGCGACGCGGATGTGGAGTGTCCTGACGACCACCTCATCCTCGGGGCCGAACTGGGGGACGGGAAGCCCATATACCAAGAGTATCCTAAGATCGACGAGAAAAAATGCACACGATGCGGGAAGTGCATGGAGCAGTGCAGGTTCAACGCACTTTTCCAGGTCAAGGACAATGCTCCGGAGCTGATAAAGAACCTGTGCACCGGGTGCGGGCTCTGCTGGGGGCTCTGCCCTGTGGGTGCGATAACAGTCAAGGAGGAGCCGTGCGGCGAGACCTATACCGCAAAGGCCAGGGAGAACCTCTGGCTGGTCACCGGGCTATCGCTGGCCGGGGTCGAGGAGACAGGACCCATAGTCAGGGATGCGAAGGTGCGCGCGCAGGAGCTGGCGAGGGAAATCAAATCTGATTACCTATTGGTAGATACATCTCCAGGGACGCACTGCAACGTGATAAACGCCCTGTTAGACTCGGATATCGCTTACGTGGTCACCGAACCGACGCCCCTGGGGGTGCACGACTCGAGGCTGCTACTTGAGTTGCTGAAGGTGCTCGAAGTCCCGGCAGAGTTGGTCCTGAACAAGGCGGGCGTGGCATCGGAGAAAGAGACGGAGAAGATGGCGAAAGAGACAGGGGTAAAGATCAAGTACAAAATACCCTATTCAGAAGAGTTGGTCAAGGCGTACTCACAAGGCAAGCTGGATGAGATAGACCTATTGGAATAACGATAATAAAATGAAAATAACGATATTGTCGGAGAACACATCGACGTTGGACACGGATCTTGGAGCCGAATGGGGTTTCTCGGCGTTCGTGGAATCCGGGGGGAAGAACATCCTTTTTGACACCGGCGCGTCGGGTTTGTTCATTGAGAACGCAAAGAAGCTTGGCGTCGGTCTGGGCAAGACCGACTTCTTGGTGATAAGCCACGGCCACTGGGATCACACTGGGGGTGTGCAGGATTTCATCAAACGATTTGATACCAAAGGGATGACTCTCATAGCCCATCCTGGGGCCTTTGGCAGTGAGAAGAAAGAGTTCAAGGGGTGCGTGTTCTCAGACAAGCCCGTCGAGTTCACGCCCGGAGCGATATTCCTGGGCGAGGTGGCGCGCACATACGAAGATGCGGGATCTGGCAACAAGGACGACTCAGCAGCGGTGTTCAAGACAGAAAAGGGTGGCGTATTGGTGACTGGCTGCTCCCATTCGGGCGTCCTGAACCTCGCCAAGGCAGCAGAAAAAGAGGTCGGGCATATCCATGCGATCATCGGCGGCTTCCATCTCGGGGACGCGAGTGCGGAAAGGCTGGAGTGCATAATCTCCGGTTTTAAGGAGCTGGATATCGGAGAACTAAGACCGGGCCACTGCACAGGCGATACTGCTATCGCCGAGATGGAGCAGGGACTTGGTGCCAGGAGGATAACGACGGGGGAGGTTATCGAGATATGAAACTCGCAATCGCATCGGGGAAGGGTGGAGTCGGCAAATCCATGGTAGCTTCAGCCTTGGCGATGCTGTTCGCAAAAAGGCGGAAGATATCAGCCGTGGACTGCGACGTGGATGCGCCTGATCTGCATCTATGGCTGGGCATAACAGACTGGGACAAGAGCGAGAAGGTCTCCGTATCGGAGAAAGCGGTAATCGACTATGACAAGTGCATCAAGTGCGGTAAATGCGCACAGGTCTGCAGGTTCGGGGCGATGGGCTTCGACAAGAAGCCGGAGGTCCTGCCGTACCTATGCGAAGGTTGCGGAGCTTGTGAGTTCTACTGCCCCGCCGACGCGATACACCTCGAAGCAGTCAAGAACGGCGAGATAAGGTCCAGAAAGACGAAATATGGGTTCCCGCTCGTCTCCGGCCTGCTCTACCCAGGCGAGACCGGGTCCGGCAAGATAGTGACCGAGCTGAAGGAGCGGGCAGATGAGTCTAAGCCCGAACTGATGATACTCGATTCTGCGGCGGGGATAGGCTGCCCGGTCATAGCCTCCCTAAACGGGGTGGATTATGCAGTCCTAGTCACAGAACCGACGCCCTCGGGCTTCGCCGACCTGCAGAGGGTACTCGAGATCGTATGCCACTTTAATATCCCTTATGGCCTAGTGATAAACAAGTGGGACATAAACCCGGAGCAATCTGACGGGATCGGGAAATGGGCAGGAGACAAACTGCTAGGAAAGCTTTCCTTTGACAAAGAGGTCTTCAAGGCCATCTCAACCTTGACACCGATACTTGAGAGCGAATCGAAGGTCGCAGACGAGATCAAGGAAGTCGCCAAGGAGGTTGAGGAACGTGTACACATATGAATCTAAGCTGGATAAGAGCAAGTTCTTCTTGGAGATAAAAAGAATCAGACTAGATGGGGTGCTCAGCCTTGGGGAAGGGGGTGGAGAAAACCATACCGAGACTCCGACAGGATTCATCGTAGGCGACGTCTGGCTGGCGATATTCATCGGGCCCGGCGATAGCGTATGGGTGGGGCTGGGTAAGACCAAAGGGCGAACCAAGCAGAAGGAAGAGCTGATAAAGAAACTGCAGCTCGTCCCAGCGGATACCTATCCTTATGCGCTTGAGAACCCGACCAACGAGGTGATGGCCATATGGAAAGACCAAAAAAGGGAGAAAAGGGGAAAAGGGTGATCGCGGAACTTACCGTCGTGCCGCTGGGCACGGGGACGGGCGTGAGCGACTACGTGAAGGCAGCACTTGCAGAACTCAAGAAAAGCGGCCTAAGGGTAGAGCCCACAGCGATGGGCACGATACTGGAGGCATGCAATCTGAACGAGTTGTTCAAAGCCGTCGAGAAGGCGCACGAGGCGGTGTTCAAAAATGGGGCCGGGCGCGTGGTCACAACCCTGAAGATAGACGACCGAAGGGATGAAAAGGCCAGCATCGAGACCAAGCTCGAAGCCATCAGATGAAGCATACCAAAGCCAAGAGATATCTGGAGTATTACAAGGGGAAGCCTGGTGCGGACATCCTCAGGCACGAGGCGAGATATCTGCGCAGGCATCTGGGGAGTTGTCGCAGGATACTCGACATCGGCTGCGGTCCCGGAATCTTCGAGCGGGAACTGAAAGACCTGGACATAACCGGCGTCGATCCAGACCCGGGTATGCTAGAGCTCGCAGGGGAGACCGCGCCGGGGGCGAGATTCATTAAGGGCAAGGCCGAGTCTCTGCCCTTCGCAGACAGGACTTTCGACGGCGCCTTCTTCGTCACCTCTCTTGAGTTCGTCAAGGACCAGAAGAAGGCCATGGGCGAGGCTGCCAGGGTGCTCACAAAGGGGGGCAGGATCGTGTACCTCATCCTCAATCCGGAGTCGGATTATTTCAAGGAAAAGATTAGGGGGAATGGTTACATAGCCAAGGGCACGGCGCATATAGAACTGGGCGCGATAGAGAACCGCCTGTCACAGCGGTTCGAGGTAAAAGGCGAATATATACTCGGCATCGACGGGAAAAGGGTCTTCCCTTCGAAGGACCCCGACCAGGCCGCAATCTACGCGATAGTAGGGAAGAAAAAGGAATAAGAGGGGCTAAGATAGCCCCTGTTTATTCGCCCATCAGCGCCAGCAGCTCGGCCTCGACGGCGTCGCTGAACCCGGAGTACGCCTTGTCCTGTATGAATATTATCGGATAATATTCGAATGAGGTCGACTCCCCTTGGCTCGAACCGTAGACGGCCATGAGCTCGTCCAGGTCGTCGAAGAACCCGGACTCGTCTGTCAGATGCTGCTCGACTGGGTATTCAAGGTCCTCCACGAAGTCCATTGCGTCGAGGCACATCGGCCCCTGGCCGTTGTGGTACATCACCATCTTGTCCCCGACATAACCATCTTCTTCGGGCGTCTCCGGCTCTTCGCCTGGCTCCTGTCCGAGGTCGATCACAGCGCACGGGTTCTGCACCTTCTCCACGTCCTCATACGGCACAAGGGTCTGCATCTTCTCAACAGTATATGGCGAGTTCTTATTCAGAGGTATCTGCCACAGTGGAATCGTCCAATCGGGTTCAGCCATGAATGTGTCGAGGTCAACCCACTCGATATCCTCTCCGTCCCAGAATCCAGTCCACATGTCCATCCACGGTTTAAGGAACCCACCTATGCGCGTGTGTGAGACTGGGGTGACTTTATGGTTCTCGCCGAACCTTGCCACCTCCTTAGGGAGAAGCGGCTCAAGTGCCCTCTGCAGCTCGTCCAGCATATCCTGTGGGGTCCCGCCCCTCTCGAAGAAGGAATAGTCACACAGGCTGCCGTACTTGAACGTCACCAGCGGGATGTTGGACACCGACAGGACCTTCACGTTATAACCCTCAGGCTGGTACACAGTCGCCTTGGTGTCTGTTGTGCCCCTCGCGGTTATGTATGGTATGCCCAGTTCCTCCGCCACCTTTATCGTGGTGAGGTCCGATGCCATGTATCTCGATGAGATTATCCTCACTGGAACACCGGTGCAAGCTTCTATGCCTTCGACCATCTCTGTTATCCTCGACTTCTGCTCCTCATATGGCACATCCCAGAGCGGCGCCTCAACGTGGCTTCCGACTATCTCAACCCCATGCTTGATTATCTCTTTGATATCTTCGCAATTAGCCTCGACGAACTCCGGAGTGACCATAAGAAGACCTTTTATACCCCGCGCCTCCATCTCATTCACGAAGTTGGCCAAGCCGACCGTGTTCGTGTATTCGATGAGTATCATTATGCCCTGTGGGGGTTCCGCAGCTGTCGCCGAAGGCTCTTCCGACGGAGCTGTTGCCGGCGGCGCCTCATCGGCGGGTGCTTGCGTCTGCGGCACTATAGAAGTGGGGGCCTGCGCCTTGTCATACCAGCAAAAAGCCAGAAGTATGGCCAAGACGACGATTACAGCCCCTGCGATGCAAAGGGGATTAGTTTTCATTTTTCACCAGAGCTCTTGAAGATTACATAACTTAGGATATAAAGGGGTTATAGTATTTAAATTAAAGGGTTACTATAATTAAATCACATTAAATCACATTAAGATGAAAAGCGTATACGGCCCGGTGCCGTCATGGAGGCTCGGTAAATCGCTGGGTATAGACACAGTCTGCGCGGAGGGCAAGACCTGCTCGTTCGACTGCATCTACTGCCAGCTGGGGAAGACTATCCACAAGACCAACGAACGGAGAGTGTTCGTCGAGACCGAACGGGTGAGGCAAGATTTAAAAGACATGCTCAAGAAGACTGATCCAGACGTGGTCACCGTATCCGGGACCGGCGAACCTACCCTGGCCGCCAACCTTGGCGAAATCGCAGATATGGTGAGGGAGGTCACAGACCTCCCGCTGGCGATCCTTACTGATTCCTCGCTCATGATCGGGGACGATGTCCGGAAAGACCTAAACAAGTTCGACATAGTAGTCGCCAAGCTGGACGCGCCGAATCAAAATATCTTCGAGGAAATAAACCAGCCGTTGGATGGAATCACTCTAAAGAGCGTGTTGGATGGAATCAAGAGATTCAGAAAAGAGTTCAAGGGCTATCTCGCCCTGCAGATGATGTTCGTGGAGCAGAACAAGGGGCATGCGAAGGAGATAGCGGAGCTGGCGAGGGCGATAAAGCCGAACGAGGTGCAACTCAACACACCGCTCAGGCCCTGCCCTGTCAAGCCGTTGCCTCCCGAAGCTTTGGATGGAATCGAAAAGGAGTTCAAGGGCCTGAATGCGATATCGGTCTATAAGACCAAGAAGCCGGAAGTCAAGGTGGACAATATAATCGAGGTCTTGCGGAGGAGGCCGGTCCTTTGATATTGATGTGGCGAAAAAGATGGATGATTTGACCAAAGTATTGCTCGTGGTGGTGACTCTCTTGGCTGCGGCGTGGCTATTCATAATCCTCTCCGGCGGATGCCCCAGCTGTGCGCTCAACTTGTGATGAAATAGATGGACGCTGACAAGTACGTAATCAAAGGGGCGAAGAAGCTGTTCTCCTTAGCCAGGACCAAATGCCGGCTGGCCAAGGAGGCAAAGACTGTCGAGACAAGACCGGCGCCGCTTCCGCTCGTCAAGAAGTTCGCGGGTAGGGAGATAAAGACGGTGAACGAAGCCTCCGATTACGTCCGAGAATTAAGAGAACAATTCGACCCGTCTGATGAGAAATGGCTGGCTGAAGCCGTCCTCCAGCTGATGGAGATAATCGAGGCCGTAAAGTACAAGTTCGAGCCGCCGGAATTGTGCGTCCTGGTGGGAGAAGATGAACTAGAGAAGATGATAACCCAAGCAAAGAAGATTAATATACTAATCCTGGATGAGAAGATGCGCGACAGCCTGAACATCTACGTCGGCGAGGACCCGCCGGAGGGCGCCCTGCACCTGGGCCGCGTCCCGACGACACTTGTCTACCTGGTCCGGGCGGCTTTGACTGGCAAGAAGCCCAAGGAAGTGAAAGCCCACCTCGGCCACAAGACCCTCATCGCCGACGCGATATATTACGCGGTGTCTGAGATCATGGATTAAGCGGCCGCGAGAAAATCTTCGATTTTCTGCGCAGCGACAAAGTCGCTCGCGGTGGGGGGATTCTATCTCTTCCGCCTTTGCGGCAGGACCAGTGTGAGTCTCGGGCCGTGGTGCCTCTTGAACACCTTGCCCTTTCTCCTGACTCCTACCGTATGGTTCTCGACCTGCAGGCCTCCCCCAGGTAATTTCATCGCCTTACCATGCGCCTCCATTATCAAATTGGCAGAGACCTTGCCCCAGCCCCTCTTGGGGTCTTCTGGATGAGTCGTCCAGCGCTTCTGCCCGATAGCCTCTAGGTCCTCCGGTGACAATTTCGGCCCCTGGTTCGTCACGTGGACAAGGACCTTGCCCCGCTTCTTCTCGAGCTCTATCGTGACCGGCGTATTCCTGTCGCCGTGCATTATCGCGTCTTCTACCAGGTTATCCAGCGCGCAGTTGAAGAAGAGATGTGGATCGAGAGATACCCTTCCGACATTCTTACCCCTATAGCGCACTTTTACCGACCTGCCGTTCCGGTCCACGTGCCGCTCCCTGCTATATCCACGTAACTCCCTATGAAGGTCTATCTCCTGAAGCTGGGGCTTTATGGATACCAACCTGTCCGGATCGAAGCCTTTTTCATCCTCCATCGCACCCTTCAAACTACCTGCATAGAAGCTTATGTCATTCTCAGCGTCGGCGCGCTCGGATTCCTTTTGCCATGCATCTAGACTCAACTTATCGACGTCGGGCAGGTCCTCGCGGCGAACGCCGGCTTTCCCGCACGCAAAAGAAAGGACTTCTTTCGCACGCCGTCTCATCTCTCTTTGATGCTTCGCAACCTGAGAGCGGAGCCTGATTGTTTTTCTCTTATAATCCTTCGGCGGCTCTGAGGTATATCGCCAAGGTTTCCTGTACAATGGGACGATCTTGCCCCCCACTTCTTCGACGTATTGGGAGGGACTCTTGCCGCCGTGCGTTTTCTTGAACTCCCTGATTTCAGACCTGCTCAGGACCCTCTGTAGCTGGTTGACCGACATCCTAAGCGTAGCCAATTTGCCGGTATGGTCGTGGGCATAAGTCGAGACTATTTTCCTCAGGGTATCCCAGGGCGGTATCTTTTCTGGCATATAAGAATTAGGGTGGAGAGGATAAAAATCGCGCTAAAAGAAATAAAAACAGCATCAGTCGCCACTGCTCACTGCTCATGCATCCCCGATAGTTTAATAAACTTTTGACTTCAAGCGTAATCACTAATAGAATCTTTGGGAGTGCTGGAAGGCCTATTCGGACGCACTTTAATAGTCCTTCTTTCTAAATAAGATATATCTTATAAATAAGATATAATCGGCTATGGAAAACGAGATCGAATTAGGGACCATAAGCTCGAGGGGTCAGATATGCATACCTTCGGGTATGCGCGACGACCTGGGCTTGGAAGACGGCAGCAGGATCCTTTTCGTCAGGGTGAACGATGCCCTGATGCTGAAAAAGGTCAACATGCAGACCTTCGAGGAGATCACGAGACCCCTGAAAGCCGAAGCAAAGAGGCTCGGTCTGAAGGAATCCGATGTCGTCGGGATGGTCCACAGAGCCAGAAAGAAGCGATGAGAATAGTAGCCGATACGAACATCCTGATTTCCGCTACGTTCTGGAAAGGCGATTCAGAGAGGATAATGCGCATGGTCGAGAAAGGCAAAGTGACTCTAGTTCTGTCAAGTGAGATTATCAAGGAATTCATCAAGGTCCTACGCTCCGATGAGATCCTACAGAAGATCAGAGACAAAGATCTCAGATTTCAGCTGACTGTGGAGAAGATCGTATCATTAGCTGAGATCGTCGTCCCCGATGAAAAATTGAACGTAGTCAAAGACGACCCGGATGACAATATCGTTCTTGAATGTGCCGAGAAAGGGGCTGTAGACTTCATTATAACCAACGATAAACATCTGCTTAAACTCCGAGAATTCGAAGGGATACCAATAGTGACTCCTGCGGAGTTTCTCAGTTAGGCCGCCGGGCCCTGTTTGCTCTAATATTTTTGTCCCGGAAGATCAAAAAATGCCTTTTTATCAATAGTATACCTAAGTATACCATGGTAAACGTGACTACGATAAAACTTGGCTTTAGAACGAAGCAGGACCTGGATTCGTTCAAGGAATACAAAAACGAATCCTACGATGAAGTCGTGAGCAAGCTGGTGTACATAGCCAAGCATGTGGATACAGACCCAGAACTCAGCGAAAAGACGGTGGCGGAGATAGAGGCTGCAAGGAAGCGGATAAAGGCTGGGGATTATTATACCGAAGAAGAGATGGCTAAGTTCTTGGGCTTATGATGGGATTCAAGCTGATATTTGACCCAAAGGTCAGGGAGGACCTCGGAAAACTACCGAAGGAGATAGCCCAGCGCATCTTCAAAAAATGCCAAGAGACCAAGGAGAACCCTATGTCGTTCTGGAAGAAGAACACCGACCGGAATGACTACAAACTCAGGGTGGGTGATTACAGAGCAATCGCGGACATCGATTTCGAATCGAAACGCATCGAAGTCACGAAAGCAGGTCACAGAAAGAGCATCTATAAGAGATAGTAGTCTGCAGACCCGTCGGCCGCGGTAGATAAGAGTTAGGTGCGGCCGCCGGGAAAAATCGGTTATCTGTCTTGAGTCCAGGGTCTACAAAAGGTCTTCTGTCCCGAAATTGGCTTCGCCAATTTGGGCCCAAGTCAGTTGTGCTGACTTCGGGCTCCTGTTTGCTCTAATAAATTCACAATTGGATGTTTAAAAGTGGATTTTTAAGTATGCTTCAGGTAAGCATACTATGGCTTCTTTGGGTATATCAAAGGAATATGCATCGATTGAACCCATCGTGTCAAAGCTGTATAATTCTAAGTTGCGGATAGCGATACTGGATGCATTGACGAATGGCCCTATGAGGCTTGCTGATCTTAAAAGGGCCGTAGATGCAAACGCTCCCAATACGTCATCTAAAGCTAAGGACCTTGAAGAGATGGGGATGTTGATAAGGGGCAATGAAGGTTACAGGATTACACCGTATGGTGCGATGGCTCTTGAAAAACTCAAGGGGACCCTGGATTATCACACTGTTTATGAGGAGTTCAAGGAATTCTGGAATGAGAGGGGCCTCTTGAAGGCCTCCCGCTTGAATTTTTGAAGAGATTCGGAGAGCTGAAGAATTCCAAGATAATCGGCGGCAAAAGCAACCTGCTCGAAGCGACTGGATTATTTCTGAAGATGCTCTACTCGAAGAAGAAACAGTTTTACGGAGTTTCACCTGTCTTCAATGAAGAATGGGTGGGTGCGGTACGTAATCTTGCCAAGAGCGATTGTGAAGTGTCACTAGTCTTCACGGATGACGTCTTGAGATATGTGGGCGAGAAGCTAGGAAGAGACGATGCACAGACTTTGGACGCGCGGATGAGTATTACTATCACAAAGATTGATTCTGCTCCGGACGTTGCTTTTGCGGTATTCGAAGATTTTCTGATAATGACCCTGAGAATGCGAGACGGAACTTTTACAACCCACAAGGGCATCTATTCCAAAGACTCAAAAGCACTTGGATGGGGCAGGGATCTATTTGAGTATTATAAGCGACAAGCAAAAGAAGTTAATATAGCCGACTATTGCTGACTTCTAAGTTGCTACTTGCGTACCATCAAAATCTCAGAAATCCAAATTATCCAGTAATTTGTTGATTCTGTCTTTTTCTGATTCGACGCTTTTTTTAAGATATGCTGTTTTCCGGTCCAACATTGAATTCAGTTTCTTCTCCAAACCCCCGATTATATCGCGTATCTCTCGTTTAATGACGTCCTTCTCATGATATTTTTGTTGTAGCAGGTTGACTATGTTGCTAGAGCCCCGTTTCTTATCGGAGTTGAGATCTTCGAGGTCTTCTCGAACTAATTGAAGAGACCGAAAGAACAAAAAGGGGTCCCTTGGGATTTCTAGCTTAGTTATGGATTCAACGGATGATAGATATACTTTCACATTTTGAGATCGATTTAGCTGATTCTGAATCATGAGCTTATTCAGTTTTGTTGGGTTGTCTTCTGAGAGGATGGCATCGTGTAGCATTGCTTCGTTATGTGGGATCTTAACCAGACAAGGCAAATTATCGATCATAGAGTCCAAAAATCGTTCCGCAAATAGTTTTTTT
>Ga0180434_10001287_pt1 | contig 36198 bp, 47 predicted proteins | sample SS_ome_7_FD_132453 | JGI IMG/M metagenome (GOLD analysis project Ga0180434, IMG submission 132453) | Hypersaline lake sediment archaeal communities from the Salton Sea, California, USA - SS_1_D_2 metaG | ecosystem: Environmental > Aquatic > Non-marine Saline and Alkaline > Hypersaline >... | reverse complement strand
TTTAATATCTCCATTTATCTGTGTGGCTATATCCTCAGCCAACTCCTTATAAATAAACCCGAATTGTTCATCGTAATGAAACCTACGGTATCGCTTGCTTTTCCAATATAGATTGACATACCAGCGTTTCCCCTTTGGATGTACGGTTGCCCTTTTCATGATAAGCCCCCCCTTAAATTCAGGAGCGAGCATAGCATAGTTTTGGCGGGCGGGGGGCATCTATTTTACAACCAGCTCCTTCCAATCTTCACAGGTTTCGTCATCTTCATGCACATCTTTTTGGTGCAGCTCACACCATTTCCATTCGCCAAGAGGATCTAGCTCGTGGTGTCTATCGCTGCAATGGTCACAGGTATTGCATATTCTAGCAGGGTTTAAATTCACTTTTCCCCGCCAGCACATATCGCAGGGCATATACTCATTGTTGCCTCTGATTCCTGGGCCATTATCGCCGTACCAGCCAGTATCGTGGCAATACTCGCATTCGTATTCTTTCATGGTTTCTCCTTTACAGGGCGGGGTTAGGCATTATTCTCTGGTACCTTTGCAATATTGCCGTATTTTTCTAATAGCGGTTCTATCTGCTCATAAAGGGGATAACCCTTTACCAATAACTGTACTGCATTATGGATTTGATCTTTAGCAAAGGCTAAACCAATCATTCCATTGTTTTGTAGATTGTAATCTGCATTAATTAATGCTTCCATGATTGATACTGACATCTTCCTCCCCCCTTTCAGCAGTCAAGTAATCCTTGACAACTATCCGGTATTTCCGGATGGTTCCTCTATCTCCTCACAACACTCCGGGCATTCCAGCGAGCCGTCGATCACAATAAACTTATGGCTATCGTCTACATACCCACAGTGTGGGCAGACCGTGTATTGACGTTCGGGCTCGTGGCCATCGTTAAAGGTGGTCATTTGTTTTTTTCCACCTCCTCAATTTGTACCAATTCAACATCCTTTCCCCAATATTCGCGAGCTGCTTTCTTGCTTTCGAAGCAAAAGAGTATGCCTGTGCAACCTGGGGGAAGGATCAGTTGTGTTTCGCGTCCGCTAACCGCAATCTTCCCCGTATGCCTTCGCATTGCTATGACTTGTTGTTTCATTCTCTCCCTGCCAGTCCTTCCACGTAGCTCAAATAATCCTCGCATACTTCCCCATGCTCATTTTCTCTGAACCGGCATGTCTGCTCACAGTACCGCTGATTCACATGGTTGGCTGCGATCTCAGGATTGTTGCATTTGATGGGATAGCCTTCAGGGGCTTCCTTGATTTCCGTCTGCGTTCTTTGGGGCTCTTCTTCGGGTCCAATCGTGGGTTCGGGGTCTGTTACCTCAGGCGTAGGCTCATTTTCCTGCTCAGGAGTAGCTATTTCGCCTGTGGGTGGACTTTCCGCTTTGTCTAAGGGATAAGTATCATCGGGATAGAGCTTTTCCCATTTCGCCTTGATTTCGTCTGCATAGGGATTGTCCATCCCTCGAATCATATCGAGGTTCTTGTGTACCCACGTGCTGAAGCCTGCGGAGCGGAGATTGAGGTACTGCTCACGGATGGGATCTTTTTTATCATCAAAAAAATCCGCATCAACAACCTTACCGCCTTTTTCCTCTTTCGCTTTCTCTACCCGTTGCCAGTTTTCGAAGCTCTTGTAAAAGCTATCAAAATCTTCCATTGCCTCGGCCTTCACTTGCTCAACAGGCATGTTGTAAGTATCAGCAGCTTTTTTGAGGAATGCACTGAGTTCATCTATGTCTAGGCTCTCTAGTTTGCCTATCTTCTCATCAAATTGCGTGGCGAGGGCCTCATTATCCTTTTCGCCGTTTTCCATGTCGATAACATCGCCATTGAGATTATCAAAGATGCCTTCCTGGGATTCGCCTGTGTATGCTCGATCTTCCAAAGCAACGGCTTTCTGGAATTCTACGCTCAAAGGAGCAAGTTTCGAATGCCGCTTGATGACCGTCTTTTTGGCCATCTCATCATAGTCTGTGACCCAAGGGCCATCGTCTTTTGCCTTAGAGCGTTGTCGTATTTTATTGATGTCATCCACGCTCATGTAGTCAAAGGAGTATCCGCCGTCTTTGTACTTGAAAATAACATAGGCGCCTTTCGCTTTCCCTCGATCCCTTTCAATAGGTATATGAGTAAGATCTTCATGGATACCGTATTTCAAAATAAACTCATCTCTTTCATAGACGACCTGAGCCGACACTGATTGAACTTCTCCGGATCTCCGGGCAAGAGATATATATCCCCGGTATCCAGGGATAAGTTGCGCCTCCATGCAATTTTTCTTGCTATTCCAAAACGGCACAAGGTATGCTTGGCCCAGGAATTGATCAGGTTCGAGCCCGAGCTGAGCGCAGGTCATTACGCACCTGAGCAAGCTAACAGGAGTACAGTCTAAGAGTTTGGGAGTTTGCTGGATGCTTGTCATGGCTACCCTGAGCAACCTATCGACAGGGAGATGCTTCGGGACGGCCATGGCAAGCTGCTTTCTTTGGCCTTCTAGGAAAGACCTGATTGTCTTTGCTTTTTGCACGGTAAGTGCTTTTTGTGATGTCATACTAATCCTCCTTTTTGTTTATTGTTTCTAGTTTATCAATGAATGCCTGTACTGCTTCTTTTCCGCATGGCTTTTCGGCTGGATGATTCCAAGGCGGCAAATTCCAGCCATACGTTTTATTCATATAGGTTCTGCATGTATTACAAAACATATTGCCATGAGATACGGCACCACACTCTTTACAGACTTCATGGTTTTCTGGCATATTAGCCTCACCTATTATCTATGTACTGCGCTTACTTTCTCGAATATCTTCACACCGGGGATCTCCCGGACACCCATTTTCACGGCGTTATTGATAAGCCGCTGATCCGGTGAGCAGTATTCCCGGGGAACTTTCTCGGGGTCCTCAATCTCTCCCACCCACTGTTTGCGCAGGTGCTGTGAATGCCCGCCCTCAGTATGAATGACATTCTCAGGCTTTGCCGGTTTGACAGGAGTAACGGTGGGTGCATCCACGCCGTCCTTTTTTGCCTGCTTATCAAGATCCGCCTGGAGTTTCCTGTTTGCTTCCTCGATTGCCTTCTCCTGTCTCCTGCGGGCGAGTTCAAGCTCGTATTGGTAATCTCCGCTTTTCCGGCTGAACTGGCCGGCAATATTTTTGAGCGGTTCTGTGAAGAACTTAGCGGCATTGTTCACCTGATTGATAAACTCCCGGTAAGGTCCGGTAATCTCAGACTTCCTTCCGTCTATTGCCTTAATTAAGCCCTTGGCAGTGGCCGCACCGTCAACGGCAACCTGGAAGGTGCCCTGATCTTTGACCTCAAGTTCTTTAGCCTGTTTCTCAAGATCTGTTAATTGTGGTTTGTATTTGGCGAACTCCTTTTGAATGGGCTCAATCTTGGGAGCCGTAGGAGTAAGCATTACAAAGGTTTTTTCCCTCTTTTCTTTTGTGGGTCTCGGTTTCCCGTTGGCCACCTGTGCAAAGTCAAGAGACATGGTTTATCCTCCTTTGAAAAAGTTATGGGCATTAAGGAGCCCGAGAAAAATGTTAAAATCCTGTGCGCTGTCTTCATAGCGCACCATTTTGGGGATGCCTCCATTTGGTTTGAGTTGCAGGGAAGCGATGACATCAACAGGATTATTATTGACGCGCAAAAGTTTATGATAAGCCACCATCTGCAACCGCCATGCTTTTGCTAGAGCAAGAGGCGTTTTCCAGTCAATCAGACCATATCCCAGCTTTCGAAGTTTCCCAAAGAAATCTATGTGACCCATGAACCCATAGGCAGGGTCGATAAACTCATGCTCGACAAAGATCACTTCCTCCACAAACTGCTCTTTCCAGGTCTGGAAACTGGCAATGTACCCGGCGCATTCAGGGTCGGGTTTCGGATACCAGAGGCCTTGCAGGATCGCCGCTATGATTGCGTGGACCTTCCGGCCCCTATCTGTAGCGCGAGAAAGTAAATGCTCAGGCACCATGGAGAAATCGACATACGGCGAAAGAATCTCTGTAACTCTAGGGTACAATGTATCCCTCCTTCACACCCCCACCCCAATACATCCTGGGCTTGAGGGGGATATTTCCTCGTCGAGCAGGGCGATGGCCTGGTCGATGGTTGGGGCTCTGTGCCAATTATAATCAATTACATATACTCCCCATTCGGTTTCTGAATAATAAGGGTCAGAGCAATAATGTGTAACTTTATGCTCGATCGAAAAATATGGTACGTTGCCGCCAAACTTACTTGCCAAATACTTCCGCATTTTCATATACGCTGTTTCCATATTCCCGCCTTTCCGGGGGCAATTCCCCGCCCCCGGTGGGGCTTGGTTAATCCAAGAACCTCTCTTTGGTAGCGGGGGGAGGAATCGAACCTCCGATAGCCGAAGTATGAGCCCGGCGCCTTACCACTTGGCGACCCCGCGTTGTTTTTGGTGGACCGAGAGCAGGTGGCAAGCATCTTCAGGGGTTGGATGAGGTGCGTTACGCAATCCCCTTTGCATTTTGTTTGCCATCTGCTGCACCATCTCGGTCCATTTGGGTGCTGGCAGGTTGGTTCACCGAAAACTCTCAGCGGTTTTTTAAAGTGGATGCCTCATACCACTAACGGTTTTTTCCTACCAGCATGTCACAATATATTTCAGAGAGTTTAGGTTAATGATTGGCTACATGGTTAAGCTGTTAGGTTCCCCTCTTAACGTCTCTAGCCTTATCCCCTCAGCCACATGCCTCAAGATGCCGTAGTCTGCTCCCTCTTTTTCAATAACATCAATATTGGTTAAGGTAGGGGCATGGTTGACTCGAACATCGAAGCTCGGATAAAAGGGGCGTACTTCCTTGATTAAATCCCTATAAGTGTGGGCCAATATCGTCAAAGGGCCGCAGCACTTAGTCAGGATAACTACCTGCTCAAACTCGTATATGTTTCGTATAGGTGAATCAGTACATATGATTAGCTCAACCACCATATAGTTAGATGAATCCCAAAATATAGGACAGTTATCAGACACACCAGCCAACCGATTCTGCGCCAGGTTTTCTCGCTCATTTATCTACCCTCCGCTACCCTATCTGCTTCTAATGCATTATCCACTGCATCCCTAAATTCAGGGTCAGTAGCGTATCTGTCCGATTGGAGAGACAGGACAGCTAAAATGTAATTGGTTTCTTTAAGCGTAGGTGCAGCGGCAATTAGGTTAGCGTTAGCTTTAGCAGCTTCATCATTGGCCATTCTGTCAATACGATCATCTGTTTTCCAGGCGGCGCAGATACCAATTTTACCGCTACGAATCAGCCATGATGCATCAGGCCATAATGTTTTATCTATTTGCCATGGTCCAGGTGTGTGTTTCATGCCGGTAATACCTCCCATGACCAGCCGAGTTCCCGCCACGTTTCCAGCCGGAAATCAATCTCGTCTCGGGTCATTTCGGTTGCGTCAAATTCTTGACAGTCCTGAAATTGGATCAGGAAAGGGGTTTCGTATGAGGTTTCAGAGATTTTGAATGCTCGGTAAAGTAATGGGATCATGATTCCCTCCTAAAAATAGATATAGTGTATGAATATCATCAGGCCCACTACGGCCAGAATTGCTATGCCTATGGAAAACCCGTTTAGTGCTGAGGGTCGCATCTGGATGCCTCCTTAAAAAACAGGATGATTGCGATTATACAGAGTAGCCATCCGATTATTATCCAGAGGATCATGGTTGCCCTCCTATTCTAGCTCCCCTAATTCGACTAAATCACCAACCGTCAGCCATTCGTCACAGTTAGGGCAGCGAATGATTACGGCCTCGTTTTCGTCCTTGAATACCGGCCAACAAGGCCATTCAATAATAATGGACTGCCCGCATTTGCAGTATTTGTATTCTCTCCCAAATGGCATGGTGGACTCCTGTTATGTAAGCGTAAGCTTGTAATCAAGTATTGGTAATAAATCTGTTATTAACTCTTTGGCTTGTTCCCTAGTGAGTTGAAGCGTGAATCCATCACGGCATCCAGCATGTATGTGGATATAATCTTTATGATCCGTGACGCAGATCGAATCAGACTCTTGCACCGTTAAAAAAACATTATGCTGTACTTTCATCTTGCCCTCCTGTTAGATTACTTCCAGGGTTTTGGTTCTGAGTAATCAAAGCCAAAGCCACCATATTTAGCCAAGAATCGAGCTTTCTTAGCATAGTTGCTTTCTGCACCAGGGTTTTCCATCCGATGTTTTTTAGCTACACGTTTCTCGCTCAATAGCTTTTGTCTCTTTTTGCCCTTAGCCATCTTGCCCTCCTGTTAATGGCTGGAGTCGGTTCGCCAGCGTTTGAATCCCTTATATCATGGGTGATATAGCTTTGTCAACAAAAAATTGCCTCTTTTATGCCTTGGAGGCAATTTTTCTATTTAGGCCACAGAAAACGTGGATTATAGCCGATTAGTTCACAAACCTTTTCCAACTGTCTGATGGTCATGTTCCTATTCTTGTATCCATTGACCATAGCGCAAAAATTGGATTGATGTAAGCCCAATATTCGAGCAAGTTCTGCTTGGCTATAATCACTCTGTGCTATCCATTGCTTTAAGACGTGGTATTCCATTTAGGCAAAAGCTATATTTTGTCTTGACATAAACATATCACCTATGATATATGCTGTTCATGGACTTGAAAACAGCTCGCCTTCAGGCAGGCTTAACCATCAAAGAGCTTGCCGCACTAACAAAGAAAAATCAGTCTACTATATGGCGCATCGAAAATGGAAAGCGCCGGGCATCACCAGAACTGGCACTTGAGATTGAGAAAGCACTTGTAGGCCGGATAACCCACGATGAAATTCTCTTTCCCCATCTTACCCCAAAATCCGCACCTCATACCACACTATTAAATAAGTTTACACATTTTTTTCTAAGGAGGGGCCATGCCTAATTTCTTCAAGAAAAAGGAGAACACGTCTATTTCCGTATCCGCCCAGCTCATGGAAATTGTCAAAGAGATTGCCGACCGTAAAGGGATGACCGTCTCGGGCTTTACCGAGCAAGCACTCAAAGACCGTGTTTTGCAAGAGCAGCGAGACGATTGCTTCTTTTGGCAAGGACTCTATCAAAAATTTTTCGGCAAGTCATGTTAGGAAATATTAAGTTTTATTATATTTACTTGTTATGATTCCAACCACTTACTCACACAGGGGCAGGTGTGTGAGTCTTTAAGGAGAGGGATGAAACCCTATTACCAGGATAACTACTGCACACAATATGCGGGTCATATTCTCAATGTGTTGCCCTTCCTACCCGCTGAATCCGTCCAGTGTGTTGTAACCTCCCCGCCCTACTGGGGGTTAAGGGATTACGGCCTTGAACCTCAGATATGGGATCATCCAGGGGGATGTGAACATGAGTGGGGGGAATGGCAAGAGAAGCATGACGTGAGAGAAGAAATAACAGCTGCAAAATCAAGGACCACAAATAGATTCTATGGGGAAGAATCAAGATGTTTTGACGGTAATCACCAAAAGCATATGGCAGGACAATTCTGTCTCCACTGCAACGCTTGGCGTGGCTCACTTGGTCTTGAACCCACACCTGAACTCTACATCAAACACCTTACCGATATATTCCGTGAGATAAGGCGAGTGCTGCGGAAGGATGGGACGTGCTTTTTGAATTTGGGGGATAGTTATGCGGGGAGTACCATGCAAGGTGGTAATGGAGCAACATCGACTTTATCTGGTAGTAAGACATGGCAATCAAAAAATACACGGCATTTAATGTGTCGAAATTTATCAAACCTCAAACCCAAAGACCTCGTCGGCATTCCCTGGCGGGTGGCTTTTGCCCTGCAAGCGGATGGCTGGTATCTCCGATCAGACATCATCTGGTCAAAGCCAAACCCGATGCCCGAGAGCGTGAAAGATAGGCCCACCAAAAGCCATGAGTATATTTTCTTACTTACCAAGTCAGCTAAGTATTACTGGGATCAGGATGCGGTGAGGGAAGAATCTATATACCCTAATGATAATAGAAAAGCTCGATCAATTAAAATGCCGGATGGATGGGATACGGGTCCCGGTGCGCATGGTTCTTTTCATCGGAAAGGCCGAGAAAAAGGCCAAAAAAGGTATCCAACGGATAAAATTTCTGGAATAAGAGAAGGCTCAGCTACCTATCCACGTCGCAACATTCGCTCCGTTTGGACTATCGCCACTCAACCGTTTCCAAAAGCTCACTTTGCAACATTCCCGGAGAAGCTGGTCGAGACCTGCATCAAGGCAGGCACAAAACAAGGGGATACCGTGCTTGACCCGTTTTCAGGCAGGGGAACAGTCCTGGTAGTGGCAAAGCGCATGTTTAGGAAGGCGGTAGGGATAGACTTGAAGGGTGAATATCACCGGATGAGTGAAGGGGAAATAAGAGAAGGGACTTTGGATTTTACATATTCAAGTCCAGCAGATAGCTAAGCTGGAAAAGCGGGTGGAAAAGCTGGAAACTGCCTTGCAAGTGATACATACATGGGCGGCACACGACGGAGATAAACCGGTCTATTCAGGGAGGGCTCTAACCCCAAGCCATGTAATGAAGCTAATCGAGAGGACACTAAATGAGTAAAGGCGGGAAGGCACCGCTTAAAGAGGCCGATATCACCAAACAAATTAGGGATTTGCTCGATGCCCTGGGGATATTCCATTGGAAGGTCTGGCAAGGCATGATGTCTAAACACGGTGTCGCCGATATTGTCGGCTGTTATAAGGGACGGTTTTTCGCCATTGAAGTCAAACGGCCTGGCCGAAGTCCAACCGAAGAGCAGGCCAAATTTCTCAATCAAGTGTCCAGGGCAGGAGGCATTGCACTGACAGCGTGGTGTGTTGAGCATGTGATTGCAGCATTGGATTTACCTATTGAGCTATGACTATTGACCCACACATAGAGCAAATTGTCGACCGTATGGTTGAGCTCGCCGAGAGCCGTAAGAAACCCGATGATCGGGTGAGTAGACTATATCAAATCGAGCTTGAAGTCGTGAGTCGAGTTGGTGAGGTTATGCGGCAGTGGCGGGAAGAGGAAAGGGATGAAACCCTACTACCAGGATAACTACTGCACCATATACCATGGGGATTGTCTTGAGATAATGCCTCAGCTTGAGCCCGTGCATTTGGTGCTGACAGATCCGCCGTATGGGAAAAACCATGCTGAATGGGATGGAAAGTATATCACCGGATGGGAGAAACACGCCTTAAAAGCAAAACATGGCGTTGTTGCAAATATAGACGGAATAGCCACAGCAAATCTAATACTCGCTTTTGGAGAAAATTATCGAGGTTTATTTTACGCATGGAATCGAAATGGCATGACAAGGAGTTCCTTGGGTTACATGAACATCATTATTGCTGTTTGTGCTGGTAAGGTTAGATTGGGGCAAAATTTCTGTCAATTTACAATTAAAGATTTGAGCAAGAAAAATCACCCATCTCCAAAACCAATTGAATATGCGAAGTGCCTAGTAAGTCGGTTTTCGGAAATTGATGAAACCATCCTCGACCCCTTCATGGGCAGTGGCACTACCCTTGTAGCAGCTAAACAGCTCAACCGTAAAGCCATCGGGATAGAGATAGAGGAAAAGTATTGTGAGATAGCAGTAAGGAGGTTGGCCCAGGAGGTTTTGGAATTTAAGGGAGAAAGGGAGGGATGAATAGTTTTGCCGGCATGAGGTAAACCTCGGGGGTGCGGCCTATCCCCGTACCCCGCCGGCAACCTTATTGTCTGGATAGGAGACACATGGCAAGTCCACAACTTGAAAATGGGTATACGAAAATTGCGAATGAATTACTTGAAGCATTTGCCCGGACGAATTTTAGCGCATATCAGCGGAGAGTGATAGATGCGATTATCCGTAAAACGTATGGTTTTCAAAAAAAAGCGGATTACATCGCAATAAGTCAAATTGTGGAATTAACTCAAATACATAAGGCGCACGTGAGCAGGACGTTAAGGGAATTAAATCATAGAAACGTAGTTACCCGATCAGGTAACCAAATTGCTATAAACAAGGACTGGCAAGGCTGGCAGGAGTTACCTAACGGGGTAACTCGCAAAAAAGTTACCCCATCAGGCCCCAAAGTTACCCAACGGGGTATCAAAAAGTTACCCGATGGGGCGGACACAAAAGAAAGAAAGAAACTATCAAAAGAAATATATAGCGCATTTGAAAAATTCTGGTCAATCTACCCTCGAAAGAAATCCAAAGGCCAAGCAGAAAAAATCTTTATGCGGATTAAGCCGGACGAGCAGCTTTTAGCAACTATGTTAGCCAAGATAAAGCAGGCCATAAAATCCGGGCAATGGGATGATAAACAATTTATCCCGTATCCAGCGACATGGCTAAATGCCAAGGGCTGGGAGGATGAGGACATAAGCCCGAAGGACAGCGGCCTATGTGAGAAATGCGGGAAAGAGCAGAAGTACATGGGCGGCCTATGTGCCGGGTGTTATTTGGAGAAGGAGTGAGTATGACAGAACATGCGCTATTTGACAGAGCATGGCTCAACGACATCAACACCAAGAATAAGCTGATTAAACGTGCTTATGAATTGAAGAACATACTCGCACGGGATATTTGGGAGGACGCGCTGAGGGTTTATGAGGCAAAAGACAAGTATCTTAATCAGCTGACGAATGAGGATTTACAGAAATTTGTCAAGGACCTGGAGCGGATGAATGTCTGACGACTTTCTCTGCATAGGCTATGAGGGTATGAGTCGGGCGATTATAGATCATAACGGTGAGAGGGTGTTTACGCCTGAGCAGATACGGCAGAGGTTCGGGAAAGAATTAAAAGAGGAGGGCGTATTGTTTAAAATGCAGATTGGGAAAGGCCAAGTGAAGAAATGCTGTGCTTGGGCAACCAGCTTAAAATTGTTTTTTGAAAAAAAATACATGCCATGAAAAAAGTTGCTTTTTATCGGTTTATGAAAACCGCTCTCTGTCAACGCTCTCTGAAAACCGCTCTCTGAAGCGCATTTGATAATATGAAAACAAGGAATTACAATGACTTACAATGATAATGGGCAAGCATATTGCTGTTGTCGTACCAGCCTACAACGAGGAGCGATTAATCTATGGGACTCTTCGCACTATCCCTGCTTTTGTTGATCATATTATCGTGGTTGATGATGCTTCTACCGATGATACCGAGGATCGTGTGGCCCTTGCCGAAAAGGATGATCCAAGGATTAAAACAATTATTCATTGCGAGAACAGAGGCGTGGGGGCCGCTATTGTCTCAGGCTATCAAGCGGCCCTCGACTATAAGGCTGACATTATCGCAGTCATGGCCGGGGACGGTCAGATGAACCCACAGGATCTTTACCGGATCGTGGAGCCGGTAGCATTAGGGGAGACTGATTATGCTAAGGGGAATAGGTTTATTATGCCTGCGATTAGGTATTTTGGTGGTGTCATTCTTTCTGCTTTTACTTCTTTTCTTACCGGCTATGCCATACAAGATTCTCAATCGGGATATACGGCAATTAATCGATCTATACTTGAAAAACTTTCGCTCGACAAAATCTACCCCCGCTATGGAATGCCCAATGACATGCTCATCAAACTCTCACAAGTAGGAGCCAGGATCACGAACGTACAGACAGCGCCTGTGTACGGCAATGGTGAGCAGTCGGGGATTAAGATATACAAGGTGATTTGGCCCATTTTGGGCATACTCGGGAGAGGTGCATGGCAAAGGATTTCACCCTTGCGGCTTATCAAGAGCTGATAGAATCGCTGATGGAAGCTAGATATGTAATTATTATGGTGGAAGAATATTTCAAATTACGAAGATCAGCTACAGCGCTTCTTTCGATGCCCTCTTTTGTTGTCCTCCGCCACGATGTAGACCGCAGGCCTCAAAATGCCCTCAGAATGGCCTATCTCGAAGCAGCTATGGGTGTCCACAGTACCTATTACTTCCGGAAAACCACCTTTAACCAGCATATCATCGAAAATATCCATTTTTGGGGCCACGAGGTTGCCTACCACTACGAAGTAATGGACAAGGCAAGGGGTGACATAGGGTTGGCACACGCTATTTTTAACAGCGAGCTTGAGATTTTGAGAGCCTGGGTACCGGTCAAGACATGCGCTGCTCATGGGAACCCGCTGACCAAACATGACAACCGGGAGTTCTTTGACTACTTTGATCCTGAGCAGTTTGGATTGGTAGGGCAAGCGGAGAAGGTAGGCGGAGAGTATATCACAGATACCGGGAGAGAAAACCCGGACTACAACCTCAAAGACTGGCCGGACGGAGACGGTCCAGGTGTGATGATCGATACATATTACAACATCCACCCCGAGCGCTGGAATGACGGCCTGGGCTGGTACAGGCAATGGGTGTTCGATTGGGGATGTAACCTAGCAAAGAGGTGTTTGCGTGCGCGTTTTGCTCATTAACCCACCTTTAACCGCAGAGCAGCGCTATGGCAAGGACATGGCGCAGTTCGGCCCATGCTCAGAGCCCCTGGGACTGGCGTATGTGGCCGGTGCCTTGGAGCAGACAGGGCATGAGGTGCGGATATGGGATGGGCAGGTACAGAAAACACCCTTGTATCCTGAGAAATATAATCTTGTCGGCTTCACGATGAATACTCCGAGCTATGAGGTTGTCAAAGACTACGTTCATAAGTGCAAAACTGTAGCTCCTGACGTTCCTATCGTCCTCGGCGGCCCTCATCCAACGGTTTTATCTCAAGAGACTTTGAGGGATATACCCGAGGCTGATGTGGTAGTGAAGGGTGAAGGAGAAAAGGCGATCTTTGACGCTATTAACAAAGGCTCTTATCGCTTTGTAGCTTCTACGGCTACGGGTGATCTCGACACCCTCCCCCTCCCCGCACGCCATCTCCTCCCCATGAAAGAGTACCAAATCACGGCCTCCCGCAACCGGGGACACCACGCCTATACGGTCATAGTGGCCCGCGGCTGTCCGTTCAACTGCGCTTTTTGCTGTCGGTTGCATGGGCGGAAAGTGCGCTTTCACTCAGTGAATAGGGTAATTCAAGAGATAGAACTCCTTGTGAGGGATTACAATGCGAAAGAAATCAACTTGGAAGCGGATACTATTACCGTTAATCGTTCCTGGATGTATAGCCTTTGTGACGCTCTTCGCGACACTGGCCTTAATCGCCGAATCTCTTGGACACGCGAGAGCAGGGTCGACACGGTAGATGAGGCAATGCTCAGGCGTATGAAGCAGGCCGGATGCTGGCAGATCAGCTATGGGGTAGAGACCGGAACCCAAAGGCTTTTAGACTTCATCAAGAAGGGCACCACGCTTGAACAAGTACGGGAGACATTCAAAGCAACTAAAAGGGTAGGTATCAATATCCGGGCATTCTTTATGCTGGGGATACCTACGGAAACACGGGAGGAATCACATGAAACCATTTCGCTGGCGAGGGAAATCAATGCAGACTGGTCACAATTCACCCTCTGCACTCCCTTCCCTGGAACGGCTCTCTTCGATTATTGCCGATCTCACCAAGAAAGTCTCAGCACTCGATGGGAAGATTACAAAACTCATGGAGGCTGGGAAGGCGGCAGGCTGGCTTACACCCCGAGAGGAAGATCAGAACAAGAAATGAAAGCCCTGCAAAAGCAAGCCTATCGCTCCGTATATCTTCAACCAGGGAGAGTATGGTCATACCTTGCTAAAGTGCGCTCTCTCGGGCAACTGTGGCAGGGCTTCAAAGGTGCGTGGGTGGTCTTAAAAACGAGGTGGGCATGATGAACCCCACGATTAAGCGCCTGATATGGGGCGTAGTGATATTCGGTATTGTGACCGCAGTTGGGATTATCTTCGGGAACTGGCCCCTATGAAAAACTGGCTCACAATCATAGCAACCTTTCTCCTGGTGATCTTCGTCAGGGTCGTGGTCACCAAGGAGCAAACCGTATTGGCGGCTCTCTCCTCCGGCCAATATAAAGAGGCATGGCTGGGATTCAAGGCGCTCTTACCTACCGCGAACCCTCCCGCGAAGATCGTCAAGATCCCGGCCATAACCTTGAACGAATGTGCTCAGGGCTATGTTGACACGCCCTTGTATCACACCGGGGGCTGGTTCATGCGGTGGATCCAGTGGGGGAAGCTCAAAGCATTGTGGAAACTGCGTGACGATAGCTCAGGAACGTGCCTTGACTTCGGCTGCGGTAACGGCGTGATGCTGCCTACGTTGGCAGAGCATTTCAGCTCTGTAACGGCGTATGACAAATACCCCGATGCTGCGAGAGAGCTAACAGTAAAACTCAACCTCAATAACGTAGAAGTGCGAAGAGCTAGCTTTGCGGGCTATGTGCCCTTTCGAGATAAACAGTTTGACGTTGTATGGGCTTCATCCGTCTTGGAGCATTTCAAAGACCTGGATCTGGCCGCATATCAACTATATCGTGTCCTCAAACCCGGAGGCCACCTATTGTGTCTCTCCCCTTCAGAAGATTGGCTCTATCGGCTTGGCCGGAAGCTCTGCAAATTGCAGAAACCAGCGGATCACTATCACACCGGCAAGGAGATACATGCAGCCTTAGAGCAGTATTTCACCTGTGAGGTAAAGAAAGCATGGCCTCCGCTGTTAGGAACCTATGTGATGGGGAGGTATAGGAAATAATGCCTCCGAAGAAGAAAAAAGAAGAAACCGGCCCGCAGATCATCAGAAACCGGATAACTGCGGAGCGGTTGTTAGAGTACCTGGAGAAAGAGCTTGAGGCGTGCGAAACCAAAGTATTCTCAACACAGCAAGGGATAGTATATTCAGAGCCTATGGTTGCTTGGGGTACACGCCAAAAGGCTCGCATGGATGCTCATAAGCTCAGGGGAGACTATCCAGCAGAGAAGAGCGAGGTTGATTTGAAACTGCCTAACGCTATGGCCCTGGTAGTCGAATCACGGCAGGAAGCGAAGAAGAAGCAAAAGAAGAATGCAAAATGAAGCCGTAGACATATTCAAGCAGCAGGTCCAAGAATGCGAGAGGGTGTGTGAGTCCTTTGAGTATTTCGTGGATAACTACGTCTGGATTGAGGATAAGGTAACGAGTCAAGCCATACCGTTCAAGCTGTGGGAATCGCAAAAGCGGATCATAAGTCGGCTCATGAAGGCTGACCGGCTTATCATCCTCAAAGCTAGGCAGTTAGGGCTTACATGGCTTACCGCAGCTTACTGTCTATGGAAAGCGATAACCAAGCCCTTACAGCTCATCGTTATTATCAGCTACAAGGAACAGATAGCCTGGGAAGTAACCGGGCGAATCAGATTCATGCTCAATAGCCTACCTGACTGGATTTATCCCGCGCTTCGCAAGGCAACCAACGAGGAGCTTGTCTTTTCCCATAATAACCTGCTTGAGTCCACGATCCAGAGTATAGCCACGACACCTTCAGGAGCGCAATCCAAGACGCTCAACCTCTTGGTACTCGATGAGACGTGCTGGAACCGGTATGTTAAGGACATTTACTCAGCATCGAAACCCGGCGTGGATTCAGCTAGAGGCCGAGTTATCGTTATCTCTAATTCTATCAAGACCGCCCCCGGATGGTTTTGGACACGGGAAATGTACTCAGGAAGCATGAACAGCAGCAATGACTTTGAGAGAATCTTTATGCCCTGGTCCGATCATCCGTTACGGTCAACCAAGCTCATCTATGACGAGGATGAGAAAGAGAAGATCCCTTTGTTCATCAAGGAACAGCGGGACGGAGGCATGGACGATGAGGAGATTAGTGAGCACTATCCAGCTACCGAACAGGAAGCTATTAGCACTATGCTTGGCAGTTATTTTGGAAAGGTGCTGGCTCGGCATACGTTTACAATGGATGGCAATAGAGGCAGCCTTGAGGTCAACCAGCACAAGGAAATAGAGTTTGTGGAGAACAAGCGGGGGATCCTTGAAGTGTGGCGCTATCCCTATCACCTGGTTGACGGATGGGACGGACGCTTTTGGGAGAACCGTTATTGCATCGGCTCAGATGTTTCCGAAGGCTTGGGCGAAACCTACAGTGTGGCCTATGTCATTGATCGGCACCTCGATGAGGTAGTAGCCCGGATGCGCTCGAATAGAGTAGACGCATACGAGTGGGGAACGCTGCTTTTCCGGCTATCACAATTTTATGCGAACGCGGACGGTAACGCCCTGATATGTCCCGAAAGGACAGGGGCAGGGATTACCACGTGCAAGCGCTTGGAAAAGCTCGATGCAATGCTTTACTTCAAGATGATACCGGCAAAAGTAGGCCCTCCCACCAAAGAGATAGGCTGGTCTGAGACGAATCAGAGCAAACATGAGCTTTGCGGGGATCTCAAAACATGGCTCAGGCAAATGAAGGGCACCATGTATGACGCTACCCTGATTGACGAGTGCTCTACGTTTATCAGAGATGAGAACGGCAAGCTGGGCGCTGAAGAAGGCAAGTTCGATGATTGTGTAATTGGCGCAGGCTGTAGCATCCAAGCCAGTCACTTTATGGGAGATCCACCGGCGCAGGTGCCGGAAGAGCCGAAGGGGTGGCTCAAGAAATGGCAGAAGGGGGATTACTAGAAGAACGTAACTAACATAGTTTAGCCCCGTTCCGAAGGCGCACGGTAGGGGCAAAAGCCAACAAGGAGCTCTGATCTTAGCTAAGGAGATCAGGGCTTTTTTGTTGGCACAAGGAGCACATGGCAAGCAAGCACAAAGAAAAGCTGACAATCAATACCGATTTCCTGGAAGCATTGAAGGAAGTCAGACACCGGGTAGAGAATCCGGGCAAGCTCCCCTCTTTGGTATTGGCCGGGAATGTCTACAGGGAGCGGGATATTCGAGAGGTGCAGACCGTAGTGTTTCCGCCTTGGGAGATAGGCTATCAGGTCTTGCCCGTGCCGGATGCCGTAGGCGTCTACATCCGTAACATCTGCTGCAAGATGCCGAAAGACCGAATAGACGACCTTACGGACCGAGATATTGACTGGCTTTTGATTCATACCAAAGTCCTCGTGGACGATGGCCAGAGCGATCTTATGATTGAGAAAATATCGCCGAGCTGCATGAAGATTAGTCAGTATTTCATGCCGCTGTTTCTCAAGGAGATGAAACCGAATCTTGTAGTGCCGGGAGGCAACAAAGATGCCTGAAGCATTTGAGAACTGCAACAAAGCAGGCGGGAAAGTCAGAACCATATCAGGACCTAATAAACAATTCAAGGTGCCTGAAGGCAAATACCGCCGTATCTGAATCAAGGGCGGGAATGTCCATTTAGGACATCTAGCAACACCGAAAAAGAGCACGTAATGGAACAAATCGATCTGAAAAAACTGGAAGCGGTTATCACCGGCAAGGATGCCTCGAAGATCCTCGAAGTGTACTCTTATCTCAAGATTTACAAAGAGGACACCAAGCGCGCGGAATGGCTCACCCGGCGTGATAAGTGCTGGGGCATTATCGAAAACGACAAGGAATCCTGGTGGACCGGTGAGGAGCTTGACGAGATTAGACGGCAAAAGCAGGAGCCCAATGTCACAAACAAATGTGTCAAGGGCGTGCAGGGCAAGGCCGCTATCGTTACGGATCAAAAGCCGGAGATCAAGTTCTTTCCCATCGGCAGTTCTGATCTCTACATAGCGGAACTGCTGAAGCGAGGGCACGATACGGTATGGACAAAAAACGAGGGAAATGACGTTACCTATGACGGCGTGGAGGAAACGCAAGTGGGCGGCATCTCCTTCCTCAAGGTGCGTCACGACCCCTCTAAAGGTCCCTTCGGCAGAATCCTCTTTGAGGAAGCCCCGCCCGAGGACTTCTATTGGGACAGGAACGCCCGCCAGAAAGACCTCTCCGATACGCATATCATCGAGGCAAAGTTACGCTCAAAGCCTTACATCAAAGAGCATTACGGAGACATTCTGGACGAAGAGGATCTGAACTTCAAGATAGAGCTCAAAGAGGAAACAGACGCTACGTCCAGCGGTATCACCGGAGCGGATAACTATGCGGAAGGCGAGAAAGACAAGCTGGACAGCGATTCAACCGCGCAATCCGAGCCGGAGAACATCTGGGAGATCGATGCCTGGATGCTCAAGACCGGTGACGAAGATTGGGTGGTAAGGCCCGGCCCGGATGGGTTGCCGCAGGCCGAGCCGATTGAACTCGATAAGGAAAAGAAAAAGGACCTTAAGGCCGGGGATGCCATAGAGGATGGCGTGTACTGGCCGAGAAAGCTCGAAAAGAGAATCCACCGCTTTATTATCGGTAAGAAACTCATCGAGGAGCAGGAAAACCCGCACGGCATGGATGCAGACGGAAACCCGGTGCTGCCTGTTATCGCTATCAGAGCACAGCGAACCAGAAACTCGTATCCCATGAGCCCTACTGCATACGCTAAAGACCCGAACAGACAGCTCAACAAGGCTACGCTGCAATTCGCCCATGCCATAGCGCACCTGGCGAACGCTCCTATTGTACGGCCTGCACAGGGAACAAAGTGGAAGGGAGAGCCCGGAACCCCCGGCTCAGAACTACTGGTGAGCCAGACCTCTGCCTTTACCCCGCAGCGGCTACAGGCCGGTTCCATTGATGCCAATAAGTTCCTGGAGATCCGGCAAATGGCAGAGGCCGACATTAACGATATGTACGACATCCACGATGTTATGCGGGGCAAAGTTCCCGAAGGAACCGACCCCTCCGGGCGTGTTGTGCTGGCCCTTCAGGATATGGGCGGCATGATGAGCAAGCCCTTTCTGAGAGTCCTGGAAGCTGCACTCATACGGCTGGCCAAAGTCAATATCGCCATGATCCTGAAATACTGGCCTCGCTATATGTGGGAGCGCCTATTGGAAGAGGATGAATGGCGAAAGTGGATGCCCGATGAGGAAAAGGCCAAGCTGGGCGAAGAGATGGAAGAGCCTGACGAGGAGATGCAAGAGAAGATACAACGCAAATGGGAAGATGCCCTTGAGAAGATACGTCCGGCAGACGCGAGCAAGCCCCCTGGGATTAGCTTGATCGATCTGGACGTTAAACTCACCGCTGGCTCGTCTCTGCCAACCAATAGGATAGCAAAGGCGCAGTTGGCAATGGAATACGTAGAGGCCGGTATCTACGATGCCGAGGCCGCACTTGAGTATGTTGATGATCCGAATCGTGACAAGATAGCTGCCCGTATGAAGAAAAAAGAAGAGATGATGATGCAGGCAGGAGCCCTAAAAAAATGAAAGGAGGAAAGCCATGGTAACGCCAAAGAAACCCAAAGAGGTTGAGATCAAAGGCGAAGTTCTGTTCAAGAAGGTTGACCGTCTCGCTTCCTATTTCGAGCTGGAGCAGGACGAGAAATATCTTGCCAACCGAACCTTTACCTTAGATCGATCAGTGGTGCCGGACGACTACGAGCCCGAGAAGTACGAAGTCACCGGCGAGTACAGCATCAAGATCAAAGTAACGGAAAAGTAACCGACTTGACCCGGAAGGTCATGCAATCAAGGCCTCTTACGAGCCTAAATCGTATGCGAAAGGAGATAATATGGGAGTGCTAAGGAAATGGTGGCATCCTTTTTGGGAAATCCTCAAAGAACAACGAGGAGATACCGGAGGGGATAATCAATTCAGCAAAGAAGAATTGGAGATACTAGGCGAATCCGAAGAGGAATTGGGACAGGAGACCCAGGACACCTCGGAGGATAAGGGAGAATCGCAACAAGAAGAGTCCGAAACCGAGCAGACCACCGAAACCGAGGAAGAAGAGACCGAGGAGACGGAGCAGGAAGAGGAAGAAGAAAAAGAGAATATGGTGCCTCAATCCCGCGTGGATCAGATCGTGCGGGAACGAGAGGAAGAGAAACGGAAAAACGACCTTTTGAGGCGTGATCCCCAAGCCTATTATGAAAAGTATCCTGATGAGAAGCCGGAAGAGAAGGAAACGGAGACAGCACAGACGACTTTTGCAGACGTGGCTCACATGCGCGTCCAGGGCGGAACCTATAACGGTAAAACCCTTCAGGAAGTCTATGATGCCGACCCGTTCACTGCTATGGCCATTTACAACGATTACCGTGACGAGCAACGCGAAACCCAGCGGAAAACGGTTGAAACACAAGAGAGGCTTAAACGGGAATCGGAACAGGAGGTTAATACCTTCACCGAGAAGATGGCCCATGAGATGTTCGGCAAGGAAAAGGATAACCTTGAAAGCAAGGAAACCAAGCAGCTTGATACCTTTATTGACGGAATCCTGAACTGGATGGAGGAAACGGGCAGGGCTAATACAATGGCCGATGCCTACATCCTCATGAACCACGAGGAGATCCTGAAGGCTGCACAGGTGCAAAGCACCAAGGCCCTCATTGACGGATTGAGCAAGGGAACCGTGAAGAGCGCTACCACGCAGAAATCCGATGAGGAAAAAACAGGATACGGCAGGTTTATGGAGTATTCGGAACAGCAGCTCGCAGACCATATCGACAGTTTGAGTGACGCTGAGATGGACAATTTCATCAAGAATGCTCCGGCGAAACTGAAAGAGAAACATCCAAAAGCGTTTGCGGCTTGGGATTAACGCTGAGAGAGGTCATTAGACAAGGAGGTTTTTCTAATGGCCGACTGGACTTTTACGACCGCAGATGCCCTTACAGCGCAGACCTGGGCAAAGAGGTGGTGGATAGAGGCCAAAACCGAGTCCTACTTCTTCAGCCAGGGTTTTGTCGGCGCAAGTGAGGAAACTAATATTATCGTTGAGTTCCCGGATCTCGAAAGAGAGCAGGGATATCAACACACCTTCGGGCAGGTCAGAAACCTGAGCGGTGCCGGTATCAGTGGCGACAATATCATGGAGGGGAACGAGGAAGTTCCCAACGTCTATGACGATGCAATTACGATCAACCAAAAGCGTAATGCCGTCAGGACAAAGGGTAAGCTCTCCGATCAGTACCCTTCGGATAAGGCAGTTCGCCAGTGGGCACGGCGTTTGCTCAAGAGGTGGAAGGCCGACACTATCGACCAGGATATGTTTGACGCTATCTGGGATAGCCCGACCAAGGCTCTCTATGGCGGGGATGCTACGGGTACGGGAGACATCGAGGCAGGCGATTACATGACGCTGGCCTTGATCTCCAAGGCCGTTGCATACGCCAAGAAAGCCACCCCAAAGATCATAGGCACACCGGCAGGCGGAAGGCGCTGGTTTGTATGTGTCATGTCTCCCGATCAGGAATTTGACCTCAAGGAGCGTGACGCTGCATGGAGCCAGGCGCAGAGAGAAGCGCAAAAGCCCGGCCCCGATAATGCGCTGTTTACCGGCGCAATCGGACGGTGGAACAACACGATCCTGCATGTGCATGAGCGCGTGCCCACATCAACAACCTGGGGCGGTGGCGCTGTGAACGGAGCAAGTGCCGGGTTTATGGGTGTCGGATGTGCGGGAATCGCCTATGCCAAGCGCAAGGTTTGGAATGAAAAAACCTTTGACTATGGCAATAAGGTTGGTTTCTGCATCGGTGCGATTTACGGCATGACCAAGGCCGTGTTTAACAGTGCCGATAATGCGTTTGTGGTTATCCGAACCTACCGGACCAATAACTAATGATCTTTGGGTGGATAGCTGAAAGCTGGCCGCTGAATGCGAAAAGGGGTAACTCCCGGCCCCCTTCCGCCCATTGACTACCGGGGATATGGGGAGAAAGAAGATGGCACAAGGAAAACTCACAGATCCGGCTGAGAAGGCCACAAAGGAAAAGGAAGATAAGACGTTGGAGCAGGAGATGGAATCGCTCAAGGTAGAAGGTCTTACCTTAGATGATTTCCAGCCTGTTCCGCAGCATGTAGCACGGGCGGCACATCCGTTTGACGGCTACCCGGAGCGCAAGATTACAGTAAGTATAGACGGGAAGGAGCGGGAATTGAACGTCACGCACGTTGTCGCTGTCAATCCTAAAGAACCGGAGTACCAAGACCCATCCGGCCGGGGTGTTATCATCCAGAAGAAGGTCGGAAAGGGCACCCGCGAGGAGCGCGTCACCATTAAAAGCGCTCACGCGAGGCCGGTTCGGGATTACGAAAACGGCGGCATTACCATTGATTGTGTCTTTGACCGCGAGATCCCGCTTGCCGATGGGACCACCATGACACGGTGCTGCCTTGTACCCAGCCATTCCGCACGGGCTCAGATTTGCTTCAAGCTCGACATACGCGAGGGCAGGATACAGGTCGACAATCGCTATGTGCTTCCTGACGGAAAGCAAGTGAACCGCCTTCGCCGGGTCTATGAGATGATCGTGAATCCTCAACTGAAGGCCGAGAATCTGGCCCGGTGGGTAGCAGGGGAAACCCCTGAAGAGCCTACCGAACTGGTTGAGGAAGAATAGAGGTATAAACGATGGCTAATATACATCCAGAGATCAAGCCGAACGGGGTTAGTGATAAGTACCTCATTGACCTGATGTATATGCTTCAGCAGTCCATGTATGGCCTTTGCCTGAAGTTAGATACTGAGGGCACCGGACTGACAACCTATGTGGCGAATTGCTATACGGCGATATTCCATACGCAAGTGTGGGATTACCGGGGCAACAAAACCCAAAACGTGACTACGGTCGATCACATCATCATGCCCAGCGGAGGTTTATCTAATGCTGCTCTGATCCAGTGGCTTTATGACTGGATTAACAGTTTTGAGACGCTTGTAGAGCAGTTGGACGGTGACGCTGGTATTACTGATGATAACGACTATGAGGATCTTTGCTATGAGGCTCTTGTCCTACCGTACATCTTTGAAAGCGGCAGGTACGATCAGCAAACGATTCTCGGCAACACGGATTCAACGGGTGGTTTTACTACCATGTTGGACAGCGCGGGTACGCCCTGGGTAGTTACGAGGATAGGTCCGACAGGGAGGCCGACTGATAGAGTCCTGTGCGATTTGCTTTACGATATTATCAACGCATGGGAAACGCTGTGCGAGAAGATTGACGCAGATGCAGCGGCAGCCCCACCGGCAGCGAATAACTATGAGGCATTATGGTACACGGCCACGGTTCTCATGCGAGTCGAGAACAGTCAGGGCAATGTACTTGGCAACTCACAAACCCGTTTAGGCTAAGAAGGAGGTAGAAAGAATGACAAGGAAACTTTTAACTTTTGTGCTGGCAATAGCTCTTGTTTTCAGCGTTGCCATGACCGCACATGCAGGCTTCAAAGATATGTGGGCGCAGGTTTATTCCTGGGATGGCACACTGACCGCTGACGGCAAGATGGAGCTTACGAAAATAACCTCCGGTATTACGTATGCCGTTATGAAGGCGGATAGTGTAGCTACACTTGAAACGCTGTACTACTATGATTCGGATGCTATGACTTCACTTGCCAATCCGGTGAGCGGGACGAATTATGGCAGTGCCACTGTCGGCAACGATATGATTCGCTTTCGGGTCGATCCCGCAGAAACAAATGATGAGGCTGTGGATCTGATCGTGGTGGATCAAGCCGGCGGCTATACTGCGTTTGTAGAGGATTTTGACCAGTATACGCATAGCGTGATTATAGATGAGCGTCCGAACGTCCGGCATCATGGTTGCGCGTTTATCGTAACCACCGGATCAAGTACGGAAATAGACACCGGTATTCAATTCGATCGAGTAAGCGTTATTGACGCAATGCTCATCGAAGTCGGCACCGCTATGAGCGGCGGCGCGGGAAGTGCCGAAGTGAGCTTTGGGCTTGCCGGTGCCGGAACTGACGGGGATGCTGATGGCTTTATCATTGATGAGGTGTTGGCAACCGCTGGCTTCCACGATCCATTCCGATCTGGTGTTAATACCAGCGTCTCACTCGTTACAACGGGTGAAGGAATGGCAATTTTCGCGGCAGGAGCCGTGGGACCATTTTTGGGATATATGTCAACAGGGACGAGTGACACGGCAGACAAACAAGGTATGCTGGTGAGGACTCCCAAAATCATACACGGAACTATCGAGCAGAGCTTGGTTTATATGTTCTCGACCAAGGAAGCTACTGATGGTTGGGGTTTACTGCATTTTTGGTTTACCCGTATTAGATAACCTTAAACCGGGGGCCTCGGAAACGGGGCCTCCGCCCTCAGAGAATATGAAGCGAAACCTGATCATATTTGCGATTCTCACGGCGACAATCTTGATTGTTTACTCCAATAGTTTGCTTTGCCCGTTCCATTATGATGATTCGGTCAACATCATTCGCAATAAAAACATTCACATGACCGAGTTTAATTGGGAGAGCGTCAAAGCGAGCTGGTTCGCCGGTGGAGCCCGAGGCGATATTTACCACCCCATTCTCTACCGCCCGGTGGCCATGTTCTCCTTTGCGCTTAATCATTATTTCCACGGCCTTGAGGTGCTTGGCTATCACATTGTCAATGTCATTGTTCACATCATAACCGCCCTGTTTCTGTTTTTGTTTATCATGCAGGTTGTGACCCTGCCAAAGCTGAAAGAGAAATACGGCGAGTATGCCTGGCAGATTGCGGGAATCGCTGCGCTGCTATGGGCCATTAACCCGGTACAGCTTACCAACGTGACTTATATCGTGCAGAGGCAAAATGCTCTCTGCGGGATGTTCTATATCGCAGGATTGTACTTCTATATTAAGGCCAGGAAGCGCTATTCGCTTCACCAGTACATTTTCTCAGGGGTAGCTATAGTGTTGGCTATGGGCAGCAAAGAAAACGCAATACTGGCCTTTCCTGCCATTGCGCTTTTAGAGCTTATGTTTTTCGGGATAAGCAGGAAAAAGCTCTATGTGTTCGGCGGGTTTATCGTTGCCGGTTTTTTGCTCACGCTGGCCGTGCAGGGATGGGAGACATTCACGTTTTCACAACTGCAAACTGGTTTTGCAAAGCGTGATTTTACGATGGGCGAGCGGCTTCTCACGGAATCCAGGGCAATCGTATTTTACATTATGATTTTGCTTATTCCCTATCATGGGGCTCTTTCTCTTACGCATGTAATCCCTGTTTCCCGGGGTCTGTTTGATCCCCCTGAAACCCTCATAGCCTTGAGTATAATCGGCATTATCCTTTTGCTCACCGCACTCAAGACGAAAAAACAGCCGCTTATAGCGTTCTGTGTGTATTTCTTTTTTCTGAATCATCTTGTGGAAGGAACAATCATACCGCTGGAATTGATCTATGAACACCGGAACTACATACCGAGTTTCTTTTTTTTCCTGCCAGTAGCGATTGTGATTATTCACCTTTCCCGGCGCTATCTAAAGCAAGCCGTGATTGTGGCAACCGCAATGCTGGTGCTTTTCTTTGGGTTTAATACCTATGTGCAAAATGCCGCATGGCAAACGGATTTACGGCTGTGGGCAGATGTATGCAAAAAAAGCCCTGATCCTCGTTCGGTGTTTAATTATGCCGGTGCAATGTGGCGGCTCGGCTATCATAAACAAGCCCTCAAATATTGGTATGTCGCTACATATTTTAATAAGTATTTTGGTACTGAGTACAGCACAAATAGCAAGATTATCCCTTATGGCCGGGTCATGCAGATGGCCAATCATAACGCTTTTATGCTCGATCAAATGCAGAAAGGGAAATTTAGACCTGGCTGGGCAGTAACTACACGATTTCCAGAACCCGGAGACGTAACTGATGGCTGATTACCTCACCTTTGCAGACATATACGGCGAAATAGAGAAGGTTATCAAGCACTTTGACAGCGCCATGAGCACCATGGTCAAGGCCATGGCGAACATGGTCTACATGAATGAGCTCATGGTAGCTGATGACCTGTATCCCCTCTACTGGCTTGTGGACTTTGACGACACGCTCAAATCGGTGGCCCCGGCTACCATTACCGATATTACCTCGGCAAACCCCGGTGTGGTCACGGCAACCGCGCACGGTTTCGTTACCGGCGATCTTGTCTCGATCCACAGTGTAGCTGGTATGACCGAGGTAAACGACCGGATTTACTACATTACCTATCTGACGGACGACACCTTCAGCATCGTGGATACGAGCGGCTATACCGCCTACACCTCAAGCGGCACAGTACACCACAGGGGCAAGACCCTGGCAACGGCTGGAAAGAACGTGCAGCGGATTCTTGAGGCCGCATGGTGTGACGAGGGGAAAATGACCGAGATCACCCCGCAGGAGATAGAATCGAACACCAAGTACCATTACAACGACACTACGGGCAGGCCTGAACGATATTATCACGGCAAGGGCTTTAGTTCGGCGGGCGTGGAGACGAATCAGATTATCTGGTATCCCGGAGCCGATCAGGAATATATTTTGCGCTACTGGCTTGAAGAGCGGGTTTCCCCGCTTTCAGCGGATGCCGATGTTCCTGTCCTGCCTCCGGTCTTTCACCATGCGATTGTAGCAGGTGCTATAACACGCCTAGTTGAGGCACAGGTGCAGGTAGATAATGCCGTGGTGTGGCCGAACATATACAAACAGCAGATCAGGGCCCTGGTCAATTTCAACCGGCGATACTACGAGGAACATGAGAAGGAGAAACGGGAGAAGCGGTATTTAATGTAATGTGCTGTTATGTGCAGCTAAACCGGCATTTAAGGTGCCGTAACCAATGAATAAAGGCTTTCGGGCATCGGGCCAGAAATGACCTACAACGAGGGCACCTATGGCAGTGAGAGAAAAATATATTTCAGGTTGTTCTTCATCGACAGCAGGATTGATTTCCCAATTGGCAGGATTCTTGAGCATCTTAGTGGTGGTGTAATAATCGGCGAAATGAGCGAGACAGAAATAACCGGCAGAGATTTTCTCTTGTTTTGTCCAGGGTCGCGGGGCAGCACAGGAAGTCAGTAGAGTAGCGATGATAAAGAATATCACAGCTAATTTCACGCTAAGGAGAATGATACCATAAAATGAAGAAGATTACAACCTTTTTAATTTTGCTGCTTATCGGTCTCAGCGTCTACGCCTTTGCTTCGAGCTTCAAACCCTACTCGTATCCCTTTATCGGACGCTGGCAACCGGCAGAAGATCCCCGCCTGATAGACGATTACGGCTTTCAGGATATTCAAAACCTCAGAAAAGAGGGCAAACGCCTGAAGGGTGTCTCCGGGCATAGCAAGATAAACACCACGCCCTTTGATACCGATGAGCAGTATCCCGCTAATGCCTTCCATTTCAGAAAAGACAATCCCGCTGAGAGCCATGTACTTGTTTTAGCGGTAAGTACCGGCCTGGATTACGAGGGCAAGATTTGGGATAACGAGACGGCTATTCCCACGGCGGGGGATTTTGTCGGCACGGAGATTTATACCGATGTGTCCGGCGCCGGCCTCGGACGCTTCTCTATGGCTCCCCAGGGAAACATGATCTATTGCAACGGTGAGGAAAGCGTAATTTGGGGAGGTGACGAGCAGTTGCCTACGGCTTTTATCGTTACCTATACGACCGTTGAGGATGAAGTAGAACAGCCAAAAGACTACACGGACAGGATCAGAACGAGCCTCGATGACAATGACGAGGTGTCGTGGATCGGCGGCGGGAATGATACTTATTGCAAGTTGCTTATGCACATGGACGGCACAACAACCGAGTTTGCCGATGCTGTAGGAGTACATGCCCCAAGTGCTGAAGGGGATGCTGCTATTACTACGGCTCAAGCGAAATTTGGGCCGAAGTCGGGGGTTTTTGATGGCGCAGGGGATTATGTATCTATCGCTGATCATGCTGATTGGGCTGCCACGACTGCAGAGGATTATACGATAGATTTTTGGATTTATTTCAATAGTGAAATCCATGACGGCGGCTTCTATTGTCAGCCTCACGATGCTAATAATTATTTTAGCTTTCGCTACAATTATATTTTGCTTACAGCGCACAATCTTGAGTTTGAAATATATGCTGGTGCTGCTACCGAAGCATCAATAACATATGATTGGACTACCTTTTTAGATTGCGCCTACAAGAAATGGAATCATTTAGCTTTGATTAAGGGCTGGGACTCAGATTCAAGTTTATGGGCCTTGACTATCAATGGGACGGTCGTTGGCACTACGCCGGCTGCAATCGACATAAACGATTTAGCGAGTTCTATAGAAATCGGACGCGACGAATCCGATAATGAGTTCGCAGCGAATTTTGATGAATACCGCATTTCCAAAGGCATAGCCCGCTGGACCTCAAACTTTAATGTCCCTGTCCGTGCCTATGTTGACGCTTCCCTTCACTGGCTTGTCGGCTATACCCGCCCGCTTCAGGGAGTTAAGTTCTATCTCAAAAATACTAATTCAGAGGCAGGGGCCACCATTACCGCTCAGGAATGGAATGGTAAATCATGGGTTGACCTCTCCGTAACCGACAACACAACCGGCCTCACCAGCAGCGGAACCGTCACCTGGTCCTCAACCGTAGATACCTCGAAGCCCAAGTACCTCGAAGGGCAACTCCTCTACTGGTATCAATTCCATATCGACAAGGGAGACGCTACCATCTATCAGGTCACGGTAGACGCTCCCATGCAGGATATTACGAACATCTGGGACGGCACCAACCGGGGATGTACTGCGTGCAAGACCTATATCGGGGGAAACTGGAAGGATTACTTTGACCAGGCCAGCGAGTACGATTGGGATAGCGTTATTCTGGACGCTATGACGACCTCGGAATACTGGTACGTCGGCTTTGCTGAGCCACAGCAGGGCTTTCAATTCTACCTAGATCCTTCGGGAACTTATGAGAACTCCAATGCCGCAGAGCTTACCGTTGACCGCTGGACAGGGGACACATGGGAGAGCGTGGGGGATATTCTCAATCAAACGCAGGCCTCCACGACCTTCGCGCAGAGCGGCGTGGTGCTCTTCTCCGCAGCAGAGCGGGGAGAGGAATTCGAGCGGGCGATACAAGGGAGCGCACCGTTCTTTTTCTACCGCTTAGGTCTCTCGGCAGGTCCTCTGGATGGCGAGACGGAGATTGACCAGATTGCGGGCATTCCCGTTACCTATCCCATCAAAGGCTATAAGTTCCCCGGCTTCTACGGGGGCAGGTCATTTCTGTTCAATCAGACCGTAGGAGAGCAGAACAAGGCCATATACTCCGCTTACAATGCCCCGGATATCTGGAATGGAGATGATTCGGGGAGCTTCTATTTCGGGGACAGCGAAGGTATCACCGCGGCAATTCCCATATACAACGTCTTTCAATACTCCGGGGTGTATCAATATCTCGTTACCAAGAATCACGAGACATGGCGGGTATGGGGAGACTGGACGGATGAGCCGAGCGCCTGGGAGATGCAGCTTATCTCGGAGAAAACCGGGTGTGTGGCCCCGCTGTCAATGGCCGCATGTGACGTGGGATTCACCGGCAGACCCGATGAGATAAAGCGGCAGATCGCAATCTGGCAGACCGACACCGGCGTGGTTAAATGTGACGGCGCCACGATCCAGAGCATTTCCGAAGATATTAAATGCTATTGGGACCCGAACGATACGCGCTGCATACCTACCGCCAGACTGGACGATAGCGTGGGCTGGTACGATCCGGCTTTACGCTCATACAAGCTCTTGATTTCTTCAGGCGCAGGGCAGGCTACACACAACGTAGAACTTGAGTATTCCCTGGATCACCAGGAATGGACGAAGCTCTATCGAGAGGATAGCAATGGTCATAATCCCTTACAGGTTGGCTTTACGGTCAAGGATACCGCCGGGAAGAATTACTCTTACGGCGTGGACGATAACGCCTATATGTATCGGCTGGAAAACGGCCTCACCTGGGACGGTGAGGACATTGCCGAATACGTCTGGACGAAAGACCTTATGCTGGATGATGAATGGCCCTTGTTACGGCATACGGTAATCGAGTATTTCCGCTTGCTCTATGAGAAGAAGGCTACCACCGGGGAGACGATCAGCATAGCGCACTACTGCGATAACATCATTACCTCGGCTACCACAGCGCAGACCTGGGAGCTACCGGGCGATATTGACCCCGGCACGAACGAGTACCAGACAGACCAGTGCGTTTTAGGGCCGTGTCTGTATCATAGTTTCAAGATTTCGGGAGATTTTGACGCAGTTTATGACGGAATGGAGCTTATCGGCCTTGGGCTCTATTACGAACCCTTTGAGAGAATACGCGAATAGGAGCGAGAGATGTATCAGAATTTCACGCAAAAGTTAATGGAGGCCAAGAGAAAGGCCCGGCTGGCAGGGCATCCGTTGAGCAAGAAAGAAGTCGGCGGGATCGTGAGCGGCTACGCAAGCGGGGCCTCGGAACGGCTGGCCCGGCATAAGCAACTTGCCCTTCAGGAGCGGGGCCTTGATATTCAGGAGAGAGGGCAGGAAGAAGAGATCAGAATAGCAGAGGAAGCACGAAAACAGGAAAGGCGCGAAGCACGGGGCGCAGCTATAGGGGCAGGCATCGGTTCGCTGATCCTGCCAGGTCTCGGAACTGCGATTGGTGGCGGGATTGGTTCATTAGTCGGCGGCGGCTGCATTATCATCTCTGCCTGCACAGACCCCGACTCTTATGAGGTCAACATAGCGCGCGAATACCGGGACAGCTACATGAGCCTTGAGGAATTGATAGGCTACTATACTCTGGCCCGCCTTATTGTTCCCATCATGCCAAAGAAGCTCGTCAAGCGCTTTCTGGTTGACCGGCTGGTTGATTACGGGGAAGTGATACTCGGCAAGAAAAAGCAACTCAAGTTTATGAGTTCATACTGGATAACTACGGGATTTCTAAAGCTATGTGAGGGCATTGGGAGCCTCTACATTTGGAGAAGGATGGAGGTGTACGAATGAGCCGATTCTATATCCCTCGAAGAAATACCGCCCTGGATTTCGGGCAGATGGCATTACGCCTGGCAGCATTGAAGCAGGGGGGAGAGCAGTTTAAACAGAGCCATGCGCTTGCCCAAAGCCAGCAGGCATTATCCGAGAAAGAGCAGGCCCGCTTGGAGCGAGTGAGCAAAGCGGAATATGGATATGACCGGAAGACAATGCATCCGAGTGAGGGTGTAATTAGTGAGCATGTGCCGGGGCTAGCTGAAAGACGAGTATCCGTACAGGAGCGACAGGCAGGTACGGCAGAACAACAAATTGCCATTACCGAAAAAGATTTCAGCCCTTCCAGTGTAATGCGGTTTGAGAAATTACAGCTTGCTAATGTAGGGCTTGATAAAGCCTGGAAGCCAGTTACTGACATTATTAAAGGATGGGCAAATGATCCTCAAATAACAAATCGAGCAGCGTATCATCTTGGTATAAAAAATTGGCCTACCTTGCAATCGTTAGCGCTTGAAGGATTGGAAAAGGAATATCAGAAAAGTTCTCCCGGCCCTCGACAGCAGATGCTTGAGCAGATGATTGACCAAATTTCCCAAGATACCACAGGAGAAACAATCAACCAAATAATGCCAGCAACGGCTAAAGCGATAGAACAGGAACAGCTTTTGCTTGAGTCAAAAGGTTCGGAATCCAGGGCTATGAAATCCTGGGTAACGCCTGACAATAAAGTCATCAACCTGCCAAATAATGTAGCCCCGCCTGAAGGTTCTGTACCCTACAGCACGGGAATGGACATTGAAGTCACTGAAGGGGGAACGCATATCAGAACAGGAGTAGGAAGAACCGCTGGAGGTATGCAACGAAGAACGGCAGGAACCCTTGAGGATAAAATTTTAAATACTGTTGAAGGTATCCAACGCCTTGAACAGATAGCGCAGAACTATCGACCGGAATATCAGGAACTCGGTACCCGGTGGAAAACCTTTACATCGAAGTGGAAAGAAAAACTCCGGGGAACACCTATAGAAAAATGGGTTGATTTAGGCTTAGAGCCTGATGACAAGGTTTTGTTAGAGAATTATACGGCTTTCAGGCGGGATGCCATAGACAATATCAACCGACATATCAAAGAAATTACCGGTGCCCAAATGAGTGAGAAAGAGGCTAATAGACTCAGAAAGGCAATGCCTGATCCCGGAGAAGGGTTGCTTGACGGGGATTCTCCTACAGAATTTGAATCGAAATGGAAATCAGCGAATACCGCTTTACGGATGGCTCAAGCTCGATATGTCTATCTCTTGAAAAGCGGCATGGATGAGAAGTCAATCAAGGACATGGCTAACAACGATATGCTGCCCTCATTAGCTAATATGAAAGGCATTATCAATCGGAAAGCCGAAGAAATCAAAGCGGCAAATCCGGGGATCCCAGCGGGGCAACTGAAACTTGAAGTGTCACGATATTTCGGGTTGGCAAAATGAGCGATATAGCGACAGATATATTAGAAGGGAATATCGGCAAGAAACAGGAAAAGAAAACGCCTAAACAGCCTGATATAGCGACTGAAATCCTTGAGGGCATTGTTCCTGTTCAAACCGAAATCGGCGGAAAAGAAGGCCCTTATTTTCTTCAAACCGAAGAAGAGCCAACGGGTAAAGTCAGTACCATTACCACAAAGCCGGAGATAAAACCTGTTCCCACAGACGTACAGCGAGCAGGGTTTGGCACACTTGTAAAGGCTGGCCTTGTAGATGAGCCCGAAACCAAATTAGATATTCTCTCTCAAGGTATGGGTATCCCGCGGGAACGATTCGGCATGGTGGAAGGGAGACCGGTTTATCAAGGAGATGATGGTATCCTTTATTATGTGACTCCAAGCCAGCAAAAAGCTAAAGGCATGGCTGCGGAAACCTTAGCGCGGAGCCCATCTATCGTTATGGGCACTATCGGGGCGGGTGCTGGGCCGTGGACAGCGGCATTAGGGGCCGCAGGAGGGGAAGGCATACGAAAATCAATCGGCTCTTTGGCTTATGGAGAACCGCAAACAATTTCGGGCACTCTTAAAAGCATGGCTACTGAAGCAGCACTTGCTTACGGTGGTGAAAAGCTGCTTGGTAGGGGAGCCATACGCGCAATGGATGTCACCAAAGGCAGGAAAGGCGCGCGGCTTATTAAGGCGGCTGGCAGAGGCCGGGAACGGATAAGCCTTGAGGAAACAAAGCGAATCGCAGGGCTTGGGAAACAACATGGAATTGACCTATTGCCTCCGCAAACCACAAGAAGCCCTGAGCTTATTAGCCGATTCAATCTGTTAGCCGATCTACCGGAAACCGCAGACAAGATCGGTGGAGTACGCAGAGCGCAGGCGGAACAGATACAAACCGCAATCAATAAAATGCTCAATAAGATAGCACCGCCCACAACTACAGCCGAAAGCGCAGGAACGGCAGGAGTAAAGGCGGCAAAGGCAAGCATACAGGCGGCTAAGAAGGTAAGGGCGGATAAGGCGGCACCACTTTATAAGAAGGCATTTGAAGAAGCTCCTGATGTAGACATCAAACCTGTAATAGCTTTGATTGACGATGAATTGAAAACGGCAAAAGGCGAGATCAGGAACCAGCTATTGAGGGCTAAGAAGATTCTGGAAAAGCCAGATTTGCCACGTAGAATAGAAACTGAGATAGCAGGAAAGGTTGAACTAACTGCCAAATCACAAGAAGTGCTCAAGTGGATTGATTTGGGATATTCAAAGCCAACTGCAAAATCAATGGCTATTCTTGATGCAGCCATAGAAAGTGCAGAAGGTCATCCAGGAAAGGGCTTATTTCCTTGGTCTGTGCGCTTAACAGAGGAAGCGGCAAAAAAACTTGGATTAAAAAATAGATTCATTACAACGGCTACAAATCTTCATGAAATAGCAAATAAATGGAAAACCATTTCTGAAAAAATTGCAAAAGATGTTTCCGAATATGACACTTCCCTCCAGGGTCTCCACGGAACCAAAATGGAACTTGACGATATAATAGCAAATGCCAAACAAACCGGCCTTGGCAACACAGTCAAGCGAAACTACTCCAAAATCAGAGAAACCCTGCTCAAACAAATGGACGCTACAAGCCCCAACTATGCCAAGGCCCGCAAGATATTTGCCGGGGAATCAGAAACCTTTGAGCAGTTAGCAGGTAAAAAACGGCTTGTTGGCAGATTGGCAAAACTGGAAGGTGATGAAGTCGAAAAAGCAGCAGGCCTCTTATTTAAGTCCTCCCCGGAAATTATCAACAAAGCCAAGCCCGTTATCACAAAATACGGCGGAGAGGATGCCTGGAATGCTTTACTTAGAACACACCTAACAAAATCCTTTGAAAGCATCAAGGAAACGGTAACCGGTGGAGTAACAAATCTAGGTGGGAGATTCAGGCAAAAGGTTTTTGGTGATTTATCTCAACGGAAAATTATGAAAGCTGCCATGTCTAAACAGCAGTTCAAGAACTTGGAAGATTTTTCAGAAGTGCTTGATAGGGCAGGCTTGATCCTCGGGCGAGAATCCACGACCGCAACCAGATTGATTCAGCTAGAGGAATTTGGCGGCACAGCGGCACAAACGGCCAAGGCCATAGCCTATCCCCTGCACACCTGGAAAATGACCGTTTATAAGAAGGTTATGAATCTTTTGGGCGGTAAATACAATGAGCGGTTGGCTGATGCGATGCTTTCAGAGAAGGCGGCTAAACAACTTGAAACCATGCTCCAATTAAAACCAGGATCACAAAAATTGCTCCAGCAATTAGGGACATTCGTAACACTCGTGGGCGGGCGACAGTATCTTCAAGAATTGCAAAAAAAGCGATCCCCAGATATTCCCCCAGAAACCATAGCAGGGAAGCCAAAACTAATCCAACAGAAAGGCCCATGAAAAAACCGACAGGAATAAGAAACAAATACTCAAAGGGTTCTTCGCAATAAGGGATGGCATGAGCGGCAACGAAAAAGGCTGGAAAGAAAAGCATTACGAAATATTTGGAGATGAGTTTTCGAAGATTACTCATATTTGGAGAATAATCCCATCAAGGAGGTAAGTCAAATGAAAAAAGTTCTCACCATCACCCTAGCCGTTTTGCTCATTGCAGCAGGAGTTTACGCAAGCGGCTGGTCAAAATCCAACGTAACCTCGGTTGCTACAGCCACAGGAACGCCAGTCACCGCAAAGCCCGGCTATCTGTTCGAGGTCATTGTCCGGGGAGATAAAGCCAGCACGTGCACCTTTGACGTTTACGACTTCGCTACGAATTGCGAGATATTCACGACAACCGAGAAAGAGATGATTCCCACGTTGGTTATCACAACCAGTGAGGTTGACTGGTATCAGCCGATACCGTTCAACACGCCGGTGCGGTTTTATTGTGGGTTGTATCACTATATTGCCAGTACGGGAGAAATAGGCGTGTACTGGCTTAACGATGGGGATATGTAAGATGAACCGCTCAGCGGCGAAATACAGCCTGCAACCGACGGACAGCTTTACTGGGAGGAGATAGAATCGAGTATGGGATGGACATTAAGAGATACCGGTACTGCTGGTGCCTACAATAACACTACCAGCCACACTGCTACCGTCAATGTGGTAGAGGGCGATTTGATTGTAGCCTTTATGGGTGGTGCTGTAGCTATCGGTGATTCTGTTATTTCCGATGATGATGGTAATTCCTACACAGAAGAAGAAAAGTTTGGCTATCTGGATACACGTGCCTTAGTAGGGTGGGCTATTGCGGGCTCGGATAATGCAACATTGGATGTTACGGCGGACTGGGGCGATGGTTGGGAACATCGCTGGCTTTGTGTTGCAGTCTTTAATCCTGGTGGCGACACCGTAAGCAAGGTAAACACTGATACGGCGGGGGTCTCCTGGGCCTCCAGCAAAACAACAGCGGAGCTATCAGGTACACAAAATGATGTATTAGCCATAGCAGCGGGGAGTAATACTCACAGTAAAGCACTTGTTGATTCCACAATAGGCGGCAATGCACCGGATAATAGCCAAAGTCCTAATAACAATGTTTATCAGTTTTGGACAATATATAGTGCCGGTGCCACGGATATTGACGCTTATTACGAGATAGAGGCTGATTCTAATTGCGATTTGCAGCTTACCCTCTTCGAGCTTACGGCGGCGGGGAGCCCTTCAGCTTCAATATCACCTTCAATAAGCCCCAGCCCCTCGGCTTCTCCTTCAGCCTCGCAATCGCCGTCTGCTTCGGTTTCGCCTTCTATCTCTCCAAGTGAGTCGCCCTCGGTTTCTCCCTCTGCTTCAATTTCGCCTAGTATATCCCCTTCGCAATCCCCCTCAGCTAGCGAATCGCCATCTATTTCACCGAGCGAGTCTCCGTCTGTCAGTCCTTCAGCTTCGGAGTCACCCTCGATTTCTCCCTCAGAATCAGCT
>Ga0180434_10001285_pt1 | contig 36226 bp, 23 predicted proteins | sample SS_ome_7_FD_132453 | JGI IMG/M metagenome (GOLD analysis project Ga0180434, IMG submission 132453) | Hypersaline lake sediment archaeal communities from the Salton Sea, California, USA - SS_1_D_2 metaG | ecosystem: Environmental > Aquatic > Non-marine Saline and Alkaline > Hypersaline >... | reverse complement strand
GTGGGCAATTTGAGCTTTTCTTATGTGGTTCCGGAGCCTGAAGCGGTTGCGGGCAGTTCTCAAGAGTGCTTTTTCGGATAAAATCGACCCGGAATCTCTATCTGTGAGAAATGCGGGTTAGTATTAGTCAAAACTCTCTGTTTTTTCATTGGGTACCTATGGTCTTCTATTAAAGGTGAGTTATTATGACAAACGAAACTTCATGCAGGACATATCCCACGTTAGATCGTCGCAGTTTCCTCGCTATTGGCGCTGGCGCCGCTGCCTTTAACACAATTGGCACGGGCAAAGCTTGTGGGGCTCAGACAGACATTGCGCGTATCGTCTCGCCACCAGAAGGCAAGAGGATACTGCTCTCTTGTAAGCTGGGGATGCTACCGAAGAAACTGAATGATAAAGAACTATCGATCGTAGAGCGGTTGCAGATGGCGCGTGAGGCTGGATTCGATGGTGTAGATTTCGATCAGGCCGGGGAATACACGCCTGAAGAGGCGAGGCACGCCATGCAGGAATCAGGCGTGTTCGTCCACAATGCGATTAACCATGCACACTGGTCGAAACGTCTTACCAGTGCCAACGAAGAGGAAAGGGCGCAGGGGCGTGCAAATATCGAGCACTGCATTCGGGTTTCTCACGCGGCCGGAGGAAGTGGTGTGTTGATCGTTGTCGGCCGGGGCAGCGATGGACCGGCTGATGTGATAGAGGAGCGGGCCCGACAGGAAATCCGCAAGCTTCTGCCTATAGCTGCATCGCTGGGGCAAATGATCCTGATAGAGAACGTCTGGAATCAGATGATGTACGACCATGATGCCCCACCGGACCAGAGCCCTGTACCGTTCATCGAATTTGTCGACAGCTTTCAGAGCCCGTGGATCGGCATGTACTATGATATCGGTAACCACTGGAAGTATGCCCAGCCGGGTGAGTGGATCCGCGCGTTCGGACACCGTTGCGTTAAGCTGGATGTCAAAGGCTTCAGCCGGGCCAAGAACAAATTCGTCGATATCACAAGCGCCGATGATGACATACCGTGGGAGCAGGTCCGCAGAGCTCTCGATGACATACATTTCACCGGCTGGGCGACAGCCGAGGTCGAAGGGGGTAGCCTTGAACGCCTTACACAGGTCCACAAGCAGATGCAGAAGGCCTTTAGTCTTTGACCGGAGAGATAGCTGTATACCCAGCAGCTTATTATAACAGGACTTTTATGAAAAACTGAAAGTCATACGGTAAAAATACCTATTACCAAAAAATTTCCTTTGAGGCATCAATGTCACAAGGTGTCGATTTATGTCACTTACTAATTGACGATGGCCACCTATGAAAAGATCAAAGTCAAACAATAAAATCTCTGTTGCTTAAAAATTTTCTTTGAGGCATACACGTTACGAGGTACGAGCTAATGTCACTTACTAATTGATGAAGGCCATTGAATACGTTGCCAAATTTTCAATCCTTTTCTAAATCCTTTATATACAACACCTTATATAGTTAGTATTTTCTAGAAATAGGTAGATAAGGGGCTTTTGGGTTGCGTTCGGGTTGTAGGCGCCGATGGGTGAAAATTGGGCCATCTTTTGAGTAAGATGTCACTCTATTTCAGCTTCACAGTCACAACAGAACCTATACTGGTGGTTAACCAGGATTCGAATCTGTTAAATGCTAAGACTAAACGAGATTGGGCTGAGATCCCAAAAGTAATTGAATCTTCTTTTACACCTCCGCAGGGATTTATCAACGACTTCGGGAAGTACAAATCCTTACTCACGTTTCTGGATGGTACGCCTGTAAAGACAGCAGCAGACTGGCAAAAGCGAAGAAAGGAAATACTTGATGCATGGCTTAGCATGATGGGCTCCTGGCCTGCTCTTATTGAAAAGCCTAAAATACGATACCATGAACAAACACGCCGGGGCAAAATCACTCAGCATCGCATATCTGTTGAAATCGCTCCAGACGATCAAACTGTGGTCGGCTATCTGCTTGTTCCTCACGGTAATGGCCCGTTTCCTGCTGTACTTGTTGTGTATTATGACGCCGAGACCGGAGCGGGTTTAGGCAAGGAATTGCGTGATTTCGGGTATCAATTGGCCAAGCGGGGATTTGTTGCTCTATCGATCGGGACGCCGGAATTTTGCAGTCTGAAGCCTCCTTATAAACCGCTATGCAAGCAGAGCGAAGAGGAGCCTCCGCTTAAATTGCTTTCGGCATTGGCGTATGTTGCAGCTAACTGCCATAGTGCTCTGGCGAATATGTCCAATGTTGACGCCAAACGAATCGGGATCATCGGCCACTCTTACGGGGGCAAGTGGGCAATGTTTGCGTCCTGTCTTTATGACAAATTTGCCTGTGCCGTCTGGTCTGATCCCGGGATCGTATTCGATGAAAACCGAGCTAATATTAATTACTGGGAGCCTTGGTATCTCGGCTATGATCCGGACTGGCAGCGCCAGAGAGGCATTCCCAGCACTGCAAATCCTCGAACAGGAGCTTACAAAGAACTGATTCTCAAAGGTCACGACTTGCATGAATTGCATGCTCTTATGGCGCCCAGGCCGTTTTTAGTCTCAGGCGGCGCCGAAGATCCACCCAAACGCTGGAAGGCTCTCAATTATACGATCGCTGTCAATACACTTCTTGGGTATGATAACCGCGTAGCAATGACCAATCGGAAAAGTCACGGCCCTACGCTTGAGTCGAACGAACAGGTTTATACCTTTTTCGAATATTTCCTAAAAATTAGTAGTCCTCACAAATGAGGTTTCTGATATCAATGGCAAACCTAATAATCTTGTTCGTAATATTCTCCTGTAATAAAGAAAAGCATGTTCTATAATTAAATACTATGTCTATAAACAATTAGTCAATATCCTGTATTATGGTACCAATCATTTAAATATTAGCTTTTTTGAGAAGTGGAGTTGGCCGATGAATCCGAAGATTATCCTAATATTTACAGTACTGCTTTACTCAATCGGAGTGGAAGAATCAAAGAGTAAAGATTTTATTGACACTCACCTTCCTGCAAGTAACCAGGAGCCTATTGGCAAGCCAGGACTCACAGCAACATACCGCCATGAGTCTGAAGATTCAATTCCAGATTCTGTTGTTCGAACCTTCACACTGGCTCTTGGACCTTTAGAAGAAAAAAATAATATTAACTTCCAATGGCTTCATTTGCAGGCAACTAAATCTAATGAGGAACAGTTTAACGTTTGGCTTCTAACTGATGGATATCCTCCCGCTAATTTATCAGCAGCTCGTGAGACGACAGCACGGTACATATTACAGGAAGGAACCAATAAGCCTTTGGAATTCCTTAGCAAATTCTCAGCGGAAGCTGTTCTGCCTTCGCTTGGTGCCTGGAAACATCTTTTTCCACGTACTGCAGCCAGTGTCTCTTCATACGATTTATTTGCCAAACAAGTCGAATTATTGGGAAATACCTATCTCCTGGAAAAACTCGATGATTCAGAAAAAATGACTCAACCTATTGATATTAAAACCCTCGAACTTCTCCCGGATGTGCTCATAGGTGTTCCTCACAATACGAAACAGAAAGATGAAACCCGTCGTTATGACGACTCCGACTATGAACTAACTCGACTCACGCAAAACGATTACAATCAAATGATCAAAGCGGGGATGAATTGCCTGCGAGTTGACAAAGAACAGGCTGGTTGGATCAATTGCCGAAATGTGTTCTATTGGGGTATTGGGGTGAAAGGACTCAATTATCCGGAATGCCTTTATCGCAGCAATTATCTTGGTCCAGTCCTTTTTCTGGATGAACCGGCGGTCTGTACGAGAGATCATGTTATTCGGCCACGGTTAAGAAAGGACCAGGAGTATCGAGAGTCAATCACTCCCCAAATCGTCTTAGATGAATTTAGAAACTACTTTTACCAAGCAAAGTATAAAAGAAATCCAACAGTCTTACTTCGTGGTTTGTCGTCACGGCCCGATGTGGATCCGGGCGAGATGGAATTTCTCCAGCAGAATCTTTATACATGGGAGACTATGATAAGTTCGGCACTTCATCAGCTTGGCGAAGGCAATAGTGCGCCCCCTTCTGCGATGGTTTTTGAACCGCCGGGACGCATAGGAACGCTTCGAACCCTTCCTGAAATGAATATGGCTTATCTTTGTCAGATCCCTGTTGATAATCCTAAAAATCTGATCGGAATTATATACGGATTTCTGCGAGGTGCAGCAAGACTCACAAACAAGGGATGGGGCACAAGTATATATGGTCAAGTCGATCGTGCTGATAGCTATTGGTTTCTAACACACGCCTATGATCTCGGCGCGAGTCGGTTCTTTTTTTGGGATACACATCGACTTGCCTGCGTTCCTTTTAATGAGTGTTTGGCCCTGGCGAAAAATCTGCGGGCTCACGCCGAAAGCTATCCTTATAGGGACTTGAGGAAACTCAGACAAGCTGCCGAAGTTGCTATTCTTTTACCTGCCGGCTACAACCTCGGCCATGTTTATATGGGTAGAGGTAATTTATGGGGACTCGGCGAACTCAACCTGGAACGGGAAAACCGGGAAGGCGTCAAGTACCGTACTGTAATGGGTAATTTCTTTACAGAAATTGAACGGTGTATCCGGATGGGTGTTGCATACGATCTTTTCTGGGATATCGAAGGATATGAGTTTCCCGGATACCGCGAAGTAGTCCGTATCAGAGAAGATGGAAAGGTCACGGTGCAGGTTGATGGTAGGAAGATTTTACATAATGGACCGAGAATCCCGAACCGGCCGGAAGGTAATCCACAACAACTTACTGTTGAACTTTCGAATGAGACCGGCAAAGCCCCTTTGGGAGTCTCTGCACGAGCCATTCTGACAGAAGGTTCATCACCTGTCTATTACACGTTAGGCGCCAACCCAAAAGGCATATATAGAAATGTAAAAGTATTTTGGGAATTGTATGGACCTAATGAGGAAGATTATCGATTTCTTAATGATTGGTCTCAGAAGCCTCGTATCTGTGACGAAGGCACCGAGACAAAAGTGGATATAAAATTTAACATTAGTCGGCCAGGGAGTTATCGCCTCCGAGCTGCTACTGTGGATTTGGTCGGACGAACAGTGGTTATTTGGAAAAATATTACTGTTGAGGATTAGCTTGAGATTCTAAAATCAATTAATATTGGTCTGCCTACTTAAGGTTTAGAATCTGCTTTGCTATTTTTTCCCGGGCGGCAAGGAATTTATTGGGATCCTTTGAGAAATCCCACCAGTTTGGTGCGATGGCATTGATGATTTTCTTTACTGTTTTTTTATCAGTAAGCCTTACGAGGATAGCAAAATATTCATAGTCTTCCATGCCATCTCTAAGGTTTTTCATGCGCATACTGATTACAGGGCCATCGATACCGCAAGGCACGCCGGGATAAAACAAAAAACCGCCTCCGTTGTAATGTCTTGGATGAGCAAAGGCCGGATTATACCACGGCTCGATGACCGTAGTGACAGTGCTCCAGTAAAGTAATCCGGTAATACCATATTGATAGTTGATCCAGGTTGGGACACGATAAACAATCAGGGGCCGATCAATATGCCAGTAAGGCGGATCGAAATCCTTTACGGCATGGTATTTGGGATGGTATCGAGGTGAGCGCTGTACCAGGGCGGTATATGACCAGACTTCATCGCCATGTGCGAGTTTGTCATTGATAGTTTCCCTGTCAATAAAGGACCACAAAGGGCACCATATATCCACTGCCGGATCGATGTCCGGCCAGGAAGGATCCTGACGATATGTCTGTTCAACAACCAGGCATTTGAGCTGCGGCACGGCTTCATGAATAAGTTGGCCAAGGACAAGGACCTGCTCATAATTTTCACGCAAGTTAGGCTCATCCAGCATATATACATAGGCCCCTTCTTCCCAGCCTTTATCTTTCAAATATTTGTAGAATTCCCTGTAGTACCGTTGAGCTTTTACTTTGTTTTCAGGAGATATAGTTTTGTAATCAGGCCTTAGCGTTGAACTTGGCAGCCGGGCGAATCTCGCCCTTGGTATTTCAAAATCGGTCACGTGGAATTTAGCAATAAACTCTTTTAAGGCTGTATGTCTTTCCGGAATGATTTCTAAAGAGCCGTCTTCCCTGGTCTGCGGCAGTAGATATCCTGGGATTGGAGGATTTATGCGATGCTCAGACATCGCCTGGCAATAACGCATCTCAATTTGTCTGAATCTGTCTGAATTCCGCTCTACATTAAAATATCTCGCAACATTGCCGAAGCTGCCGAAATGGTTTCTGTGTGTTGGGCCATCGGGCAGTGTAAAATCCCAGACTGTGACGGTAATTGGGATTTGTTCGGAAATCCCTCCTTTTGCCAAAACTCGCAACTGCCCATTATATTCACCGGCGGGAATATTTTTAGGGGCATATACGTCAGCCCATATAACCTGGTTTTGACCTTTAAAAACATCAAATGGAACGGCATACATATCATAACCGCTGGTTTTTACTGCTTCTCCCCATCTCTTGCGGATTCGGCTTAAAGGTTCGATAGGTTTGTTGGTTACAGGATTAATGAAAGGAACGAGAGGATCGGGATATAGTCCCGGGGGCAGTTCCGCCCGGGGGCTGGACATTCTCACTCGAACGTATTCTTCTCTAAAGAACTTAACGTTTTCTTTTTCAATCTTAGAGCCTTCGGAACTGATAAGGTCGGAAATCTCCACTTTGGTAACATTAATCTTTTCTTTAGGAGCAGAAACCACGACCTGAAAAGATTCTACTTCATTTCTTGCCGATGAAATCTTTACTGCATGGGCCCCATCGACCTTTTGATCCTGACTTACCCAATCCATGCTGTTTAATGCTGTAAGTATTATCCTTTCGCCACCTGATGCATGTCTGGATAAACTTAGAATCAAAAAGAAAAAGATTGTCATGAATGTTCTATTTTTCATTACGCATTCCTTTCTTATCGAATTGAAATAATCTGGCAACTCTTCGGTTTGACTCCAACTTTGATTATTCTATCATCAACGGTGATTTCCACCGGATCATTCGTTTTGGTGAAATCCGTTCGACGCACTAAAACACGATCTGACAATTTCAATCCTGAGATAATTGCTGTCGGCTGCTTCGGAACATTGAAATTGATGGGAATTCCAGCAGATAGAAATTCTCCATATTGCTGGGCTTCTGAGTACACTTGATGAACCAGTTCAATTTCTTTTGCTGCTTCCTCTTTCCGGCACCAAAGAAAAAACGTATCCGTCCCTCTAAGTAACATATGCCATAACAACTCCTGATATTTGTCCTCGCTAAATTGCCTGGCTTTACCAGTAACATCCCCGGACTCAATAGTGTGCCAATGTACAAAGCTGATAATGGGCACTTCTGTAGGTGTATGCTGCCCTGCATTACTTGCAACTAACAGCATATTGTAGAACCATCGATAATCCGTATCTGCATAATCATACCAGTCGAAAATCCTTCGCCACGTGTACACTACCGGCATAGCAAAGGTATAGCCGCATTCGTCAAACTCATGATACCATTTTCTGTACATAGCTCTTTGGTCCGTCTGACAGGGCTGCCCATCGACATAGTACTCATAGTAATCGTACCAATATCGATACCCGTTATGCGGATAAACGCCGTAATTACATACAAGCACCTCTGGAAAATTCAGCTTAAGAGGCTCTGCATAAGTTTCACGCTGTAACCGGCATCTAATCTTACGAAGCACTTTTTGAAACTCTTCAAAATCATCAATATTTTCGATGTTTTCCCGGCAGCGTTTACATCGTTTTGAGGCGGCATGAGCGTTATTGAACTCTATCGGGCCGTCAATTTCCCAATCGGCAAAAACAAAATCCACTTCCAGGTCGGCTTTCTTAAAAGCCTTCACAAAATATGCTACTTGCTCTCGAATGTGAGGTGATCGATAACCGAGTGCGAATGGACAGCCCATTTTCTTTTTGCCAAATGAATCGTCCCAAAATGGTTTGTCTTCATTGTCTATATGGGCTGTTTTCTCATCGCCGTTAAAAAAAGAATAGAGACATTGGTTGGCATTGATATTTACACGTAAGTTCAACTTTTTTTGCACTTTGGCTATAGCAATAGACTGCTCTAAGCTTTTCCGGCAATCACCGGGATTCCAGGAGCTAATAAGACCTACACCTCGCTTATTTAACTCTTCGACAAGCTCTTCCAGGGCTTTCTCATCTTGCTGGCCCGGATCCATTGCCTGCCAGATATATAGCGACAAACGTCCGCTCCTGTCATATTTCAAAGGCTTGGTTGAATCAAGTACTACCTGTATATGGGAGGGCCATTTCATTGCCTTATTCTCTGCTCTGCTTAAATTAACGCACCCAAGCAAGGTAATTACCATACAGGTTATTAATACTTTGTAAAAAGATATCTTAAGTTTCATAAACATGTTCCAACTAATACAAAACTTCGAAAGAACGAACAATGGTCTTTTTGCCTCTTTCATGTTCGGCCTCCAATACGATTTTATGATCCCGTGAAAGGCTGACGTTCTCCATAAATAAACCATCATCTGATAAGGGCAAATTACGCCCATTGACAACTACTTTTGTCGCTGGTTCGGCCCAGCCAAAAATATCTATGGCACAATCATTTGCTACAGTCGAATGCTCAATTGGATTGGTCTGTACAATTATTTTGGGAGTTGTATCTAAATCCAGAAGCTCATCGATGATTTGTTTTTTTACATTGTATAATTTGTCTGGATTTTTATCGTAAATGTCCAGTGTTTTCACAACCTGAGAAGCAATCTCTATGCCTCTGCGAGACGGTTCAATTATTGATAAACGTTCGCCAAGCCCGGCCTTTATTTTCCTTATTTTATCTTCAAGCATCCAGAGGTATTCGTAATCCTGGATTCCGTTTCGCATTTGCTCCCATCGAAGGGAATTAATCAGCCCATCCTTCTTGGGATATATGTGCCAGCCGTCACCGCGGTGCCTTCCGGGAGCGGCAAAAGGATCGTCCGTCCAGTGATTAAAACCCCAATGAAGATATCCTTTTAAACCGAAGCGATAATTCAGCCAGTGAAGGATTCGTGATTCTATAAGAGGAACATCAACGGTCTTATTTGGATAAGAGCCTTTTTGAAAGATGCCGACGGTATAAAACCACAATTCATAGCCCTGGTTCTGTGCTCTTTTGAAAACGTTGTACCACGTGGCAAGATGGTCTAATTTAGGAACCCAGATTTCCAACCTGTCGAAGCAATGAGTTGTCTCTATAGCATCCATTCTTCGAAGTGCCGGAGCATAAGAATGTACGAATTCCGAAGCTTGTCTCCATCTCATAACATTATGGTTTGATGGTTCATCTGCAATATGAAAAACTGTCTTCTCAAGCCAGCCTTTTTCTCTTAAGTGATTTTCGAGTGCCGGTAAGAACTTTGGGAGAAACTCCTTGCCGGGAATTGTTATTCTTTTGCCGGTAGATTCCATTTGAACACGAAAATCTCTCAACAGAATCTCTTTGCTCGACCAGCCGCCCTCGCCGAATCTTGCAACGAATCCGGTTTCGAGCAAGTCCATATATCCGGTTTCCAAAAAAGTCTCCGCCCATTTGTCGAATTTTGAGAAATTAAATTTCAAGTTACCATTGTCAGCTTTTATACATGTAATCAAGTCCAGACTGACTCTAAATACGTTCTGTCTATGCTCAGCCATGTTTTCAGCGTATATTCTGAGCATATTATAGAATCGCTGCGAATCCGAAGCATCGATATCATGAAATTTTTTGAAATAACCTGTCGTGTACCATTCCGTGACCATTAGATGCCGCTCATCGGGCAGTGTTAAAGGATAAATCCTCAGTTGCAAAGGTAAGGACATATCTGCTTTATCCGTTTTTATAGTTACTTGCCCTTTGTAGTCGCCCGCCATGGTACTTCGAGGAATTTTTATAGTCAAATAGACCGCCTTATAATTGCCCTTCTTCATGAACACCTCATTGTCCTCAGCAAGAAAATCTGGGAATTGGGCAGGTGCAGCACGAATTAAATCAGTTTTTCTGTACTTCGGGGTGTTCTCCTCAATCGGTATAGAACCGACAAAGTTCCATTTAAGAGTCTTGGAAGGCAGAGAAGTTGAAAGTGTAGTATGTTTTAGTGGGCTCAATGTGACTGTAACGTTTTGTAAATCCTGGTTGGCTTTGATAACACACTGGGCTGAAACGTATTCATTTCTCATACCGAATATATCAATGGAATCCTGCGGTTCAGGGCAATTGTAGCCATCTTCAAATACTCTTATTAAATCACTTACAGCGAAACATTCAAAAGGAACAGCCAGCAAAGTGTTATGGAAAAAACACAATGAGATAATTGAAATGGAAAAGATCAACCACGAATTGAACGCATTTTTACTTTTATACATTCTTGCTCCTTTTATTAAAAGTCTGAAAATATAATTCCTACTATTTTCAATAACCCTGTCGGACTGTTCGGAAACATCTTGGTTCAGATTCCTCGACTTCTATAAAGTTCTATCGGAAAACAATCCAGCATGATACAACGCAAAAGATCAATAACACAATCCAGAATCTGTGGTCACGAAAAACCGGCACTTTCTCGACAGGGGCAAAATCCGACCACTCAAAACAAACTCCCTCTACCCGGCTCTTGGGTGGAGCGGCAGTGAGTAAGCTGACGATGACCATCACTGCCACGCTGAGCAAAAATGCAATAAGAGAACGATGTAAAAATGAGGTCATGACCGGGGTCTGTAAAATTGGTATCAGGCCCCCTTTCCATATAGAATCGACCATCATAAGAATCCCCACAGCAATGCCAAAGACCATAGCGCAAAGGGCGCCGGCATTATTTCCACGCCGCCATAATATACCTGTCAAAACAGCAGCAGACATAGGCACCGCCATATAAGCTGAGACTATCTGGAGATATTTCCAAAGTGTATCGGCTTTTGTTATAACCGGAGCCCACAGTATACCAGCGATGAGGACCACAGCAATTGTAATTCGTCCGAACCATATCTGAGCTCTCTGCGAAGGTTCGGTTTTAGCGAAACGCACGAAGAAATCACGGGTTACAAGTGTAGCTGAGGCGTTTAATGTGCTGTCGAGCGATGACATCAATGCAGCAAGCAAACCTGCAAGTACGAGTCCCTTAATTCCAGCCGGCAGCAGTTCTGACACTAAGGTTGGGAAAGCCTTATCATGTTCGATATCAGGGAACAAAACGACTGCGATAACGCCCGGAAGTACAAAAATAAAGACCGGCAGGATTTTCAAAAAGCCGCCTAAAATCGCACCCTTACGGCCATGGTCAATATCGCGGGCGCCGAGAGTACGCTGGACAATTGCCTGGTCCATACACCAGTAGAAAATCCCAACGAAGAGATTTCCGAACACAAATCCTGTGATGGGATAGTCGGGATGGTCTATTGGCTTTACCATACTTAAAAAGCCCTCTGGAGCAGAGGCTGTAAGGCCCGACCATCCTCCTACACGCGACAGGCCGATTATAGTCAGAAGTGTCGCTCCAAATACAAGAATTACTGTTTGCAGGAGATCCGTGTAAACAACCGCTGACAAGCCCCCTATGGCAGTGTAAAAAGCCGTGAAAATTCCAATGCCCCACATAACTGCGGTACGGTCCCAGCCGAAGAATTGCTCTATTACAATCGCTCCGGCGTACAAGGCTATTGAGACCTTAGTCAAGACAATCATGACGGTGAAATAGCCGGACAGGTACATCCTGGCAGTCAGACTAAACCGCCTTTCCAGAAATTCCGGAATCGTATAGATACGAGTTCGTAAATACTGCGGCACAAAAACCACAGCCAGAATTATAAGACATAAACAGGCCATCCATTCGAAGCCACCTGCTACCAGCCCCACACGATGTGCATCTCCTGCAAGGCCAACGAGATGTTCGGTTCCAATATTACTGGCAAACAACGAGGCGCCTATAACCAGCCAAGTCAATTTGCGACCTGCGAGGAAATAATTCTCGCTGGTTCTTTCCTTTCTGGCGAAGGAAAGTCCAATAGTCACCACAATGATCAGATAACAAACAATAATAAATAGATCTATAAAACCGAGCATAGCAATAATACTGCATCCATATTAATTAAATATTTCACCACTATAGCCTACTTGCTTACAGCTTCTGTGCAATGAAAAATTTCGGTCGTCGTGTGTCATTGGCGATCATTTCTGAATCTATCTATCCATGTTGACTATCCTGTAATACTAAGCGTATTCCTTCTTATCGACAAGCAGGCTATTTGACATAGTGGACTGATAGTAAATTCAAAGCTTTTCTGTCATGTGTATACCTCTCCTGTTTTTCGCAGAGCGGTAGGTTGAATGCAGAATAGTCTCTTGTTCTTCCGACGCAGCTAAATCTATAAATAAACTCTCACGCCTACAAAAGACGACACAGGATGACCGTAGGCTATTTGAGAGGAGAGTGTTTTCTCGAAGGTGGTCCATTATTTTCCTGTTCCGAATTACGTATGCTTGCATGAAGCCACATTCTGGGTATTTCATGGCCAGCTAAGATCGTGTTCGGTTAGAGTCTCGCCGGTTGTGAAAGGTAAGATTTCCCACAACTTTCCTGAAGTTCCTGGTCTGAGCCTATCAATATATCTTCGATTCCCTTGTGAGACGCCGGTTACGCCTTGGGGACTGTCAAGCAGCGATCGCAAAGCACCAAGTTCAGTATAGAGAATACGTCGGCCTTGATGTGGCTGGCCATTCAGATCAAAGAATTCAAGGTGTGCTTTTGCAGGTTTTTCGTTTGTATCTACAGTAACAAGACCAAATGCTCGGAAATAGCCTTTTTCCCGATCTCCTTTGGAGTTCCAGAGTTGACCAGCCATCCACTCATGCAGGTCATAGCCATCCCATGATTCTCGAGGCCGAACAGCTATTTTGCACATGTGTTGATCGCCGCCCAACAGAATGACACCTTTGATGCGTTTTGTCCTAATGTGGGCCAGGAGAGAATCGTATTCATATTTGAATGTATGATTCCAGGCTTCCGGTCCACCACAGTTCCAACTGCTACCGGATACAGGAAACTTAAAGACGGCTGAAGTGTCTGCCAGCGAGTTTTTGAGCCAATCAAGCTGCTCAGCCCCAAGCATTGTTTTTGCAGAACCATCAGGGTCTTCGTTGGGTGAGCGATGATAGCGGACGTCCAATAGAAAGAACTCCACACAGCCAATTGTGAAGCAATTCCAGATGCCGGGGCAGTGAAGGGCTTGCGATTTTGGATTAGGCCAGACCTCGTTAAAGGTCTTCAGTGAACGCTCCTTACCCGGTTGGGTGCGGTCTGAATTATCGAGCCCATAATCATGGTCGTCCCAGACTGCATAAACTGGCGTGGTGGCACCGAAGGCACGAAAATGTGGATCAGCTCGAAATTGTAGGTACATTCTACGCTGTTTTCCGGGCTCGGTGCTGTTAGAGTAGATGTTGTCCCCCATAAGTATAAACAGGTCAGGTCTTTTTCCCCCTATTGCATCCCATATCCTCTGAGCCCCCTCGCCTCTGAGAGAATGTCCGAAACCGATTCGGATGACACATTGTTCGCCCTCACGAGGAAACGTAGTAAGTTGCTGCTTGACGGGACATAGCTGCTCCTTATTGTCGAGAGACACGCGGTAACTGTACGTGGTTCTGGGTGACAGGCCCGTTACTTCTGCGCTGCCGCAGAAGTTGTCTTTCCGCACCAACCGAATTGTCTCTGAAACAAACGTTTCATCCTTGGACGTCAACCTAACCTGCATCTTACACGGGCCATCGGCCCGAATCCATATGCGAGTAGTGGTATCTGTAGTGTGACCGATCATAGGACCGTGAGTGAGCACAGCTGCTTGTCCCGGTGAATGCAACGCTATGAATAGAATCAGTACTGCCAGGATCGTGATAAATGTTTTGCTCGCTTCTGTCATGGTAATCAGATCCTCAGGTTTTCTATCCTTAGACGTATTGTAAATTACTCCCATGCACAATGCTGTCAACTCAAGTTTTAGGGCACATGGCGCCGTGCAAATGATATGGAGAGTTTACGAAAACACTGTTACTCTGTCAAGCACCAGACAAGTTCCAAAAAGGCCTCACAGGAGAGTGTTTATATATGCACACTGATCCTCGTGGACCGGCAGAACTGATAGATTACTCTTAGTTCGTGCTAACAAATGCTTTTTGGGAGCGTGTGGATTCTTTTGATCATAACTTCGAGTTACTGCGAAGTTTTTTAAAATCCCGGATTTAGATAGCGAATAAACTCGCTGAGGAAGTTAATATCGTCTTCTCTCAGGTGAGAGGTATGGCCATGCCGATCTTCAGGGTTATGGTGGGTGAAAACCGATTCTATTGTTGGGGCACTGCCGTCGTGCAAGTAGGGCTCTGATTGCCGCAGGCCAAGGAGCGATGGTGTATCAAGCGACTGAAAGTTTTCATCCTCACCCTCCTTCCATGTACCCACATCGTGTCTGATGAAATTCCCCTTTGCGTCTTTCTGCCCGCTGTCCGTGTATAGGGGAGGTGGATGGCATGCAGCGCAGCCAGCTTTTTCGCTATAGAAGATTCTCCTGCCCTTTTCAATCGCAGCTAATGCTTCAGGTGGCGGGGTAGGGGGTTGCTTCGGCGTAAGGCTTTTAATATACGCAGCGAGGGCATCCATATCTCGGTTGTATCCTGCATTCGATAATCCAAGGTAGTCATTTATCTCGTGTTTCTCAACAAACCATCGGCCTGCCATTATGTGTCGTGTGAAGTCGTATGTGTCTTGTATCTCATCGAGGTGTGCTGTATAGTGAAGCGGCGTACATGCAAGGGAACTGCGGAGTGTATGTGTATCGAGTGGGCCGTAACCAAAGTCCCACTGGCGTCCGTCCACATCGCCATCCGGGTGACAGACGGCACAGGACATCCACTGATCTTTCGTCAAACGCGGATCTGTTGCGTTACCGAACAGATAACGCCCCCGAGCAATCTGAGACGGGGTCGAATCGTGTACAAACCGCAGCCGGGATTGTACTTTTCCTGTATGTGCGCTTAGCGTCACAATTTCCTGGCTAGTGAGTGTGAGTACATAAAGCAGTCCACGTGAAGTATCGAGTGCAATTCCGCCCGGTTCTTGCCCAACTTGCGTGGCATGCCACCTCGGAAACCTGGTTGCAAGGTCTATTGCGAGAACGTCATCGCTTCCCGAACTTACCAAATAGAGCGTGTTTGTGTCAACGGTGACCTCCCGTGGGCGGTGAGGAGGTACGACCAGCAGGTCAGGGAAAAAACGCAGGGAAACCTGTTTAGCAGCGGGAGCTACGACTGCGACAACAGGGAACACGGAACGGTCGAACATACGCCCCCCAACGACTGTGTCAGACCGAGTTTGTGGTGCATAGAGCGTGCCGTCGGGCCCAAAGGTGAGCGACCGACACTGATTGAGTTGATTCGGTGCTGGAATTCTGCAGAGTATTCGGCATTGAAGGTCAAGCTGAGTGATTTCCCCTGTTCGGAAACTTACGGTGTAGATCGAATCTCCCTTTGGTGCATACACCAAGCAGCTAGGCCTGGCGATAGCGGGGCTTGTGTTTTGGACGTTCCCTGTCGCTGCGTTGATGCGCAGGATACGGTTGCCGTCAAAGTCGGCCACGAAAAGGCTATCCGCATCAGGCAAAGGTAATACTGCCCACGGTTCTCCGGAAATCGGCAGCCGTGAAATCTCCGTGCAATCTTTTGCGTCGAGAATAAGGATCTCACTACTATCTGAAAGTACAGCATACAAGACAGTTTCTTCTCGTGAAAGAGCCACCGATCTGACTTCACCACCTGTTCTCGCGATGACGTCCGTGCGAGCTTTGGATCGGTTTAGACTGATTCGAGCCACCTCGCCTGACCATCTGTGAGCTGCAAAGAGCGTTGTGCCGGATGACGAGAGCGCAAGAAGAGAACTGTGAGGGGCGTAGGGATCTGAAGTCGGATTCGCTATGGATGGGCGAATTCTCTTTCGTGTTCTGAAGGGCTTGGGCTGAGGCCTTTCCACAATCTCTTTAGCTATATGCTGTGGGGGAGGGTTTCCCGTTAAGGCAGAGGCATACACATCTTCGCCCTGCAGCAACACCATACCGGCACGAATCTGTGCACCGCTGCCCGCCCAAAAGGTGAAAGTCACCGTATCGTACCATGCAGGTTGGAGTTGCATTGGATCAGGGCTTGGCAGTGTGATGTCGATGTTGGGGAACTGCTTTGAGAGATAATGTGGATTATATACGTACGTAAAACATCCCTTCTCTGGCGATAGCTCTTTGCAGTCGATGACTTGGCCTGGTAAGCTCACCAGTGCCTGTACGTGTTGTGCTCTGAGAACATTTGGCAAGTGACCACGAATAACGAAAGGCTGTGGTGGCGAGAGATACCGTTCCTGTGTGAGGTCAAAGGCAATCGATTCAACGTTCTGAGGAACTACCGGAACAACAAAACTTGTGCTTTCAAGACCTATACCGCCTCCTCGCGGCCACTTCTCCTCGGACACATGATCGGCGATTGCACCGGCGCTTGTCTTTCCGTTACAGCAAGCTTCCGCTGTAACAATCCACTCTCCTGGTTCGCCGGCAACCGGACCGGGGGTATTGAAAAGGCCGACTGTGTCGGAAGGCGTTTCAAAAGGTGTACGTTTTCCGGATGGATTTGTCACATTTCCTCGGACAACGCCGCTGATTGGTGGCCAGACAACACCGGAAATACAGAATCGATCACCAACTTCAAGAACAGCACCTGGAGCGACCGCGCCGTAGGTCAAGAACATGTCGTATCGTTTTCCTCCGATCTCAAGCAGAGGACCTGAGGGCGGTGAACCTGGGAGCAAACCATCAAAAGGCGGCATAACACGTCGTCCGATCTGGTCGGTCTCAGGATCAATGAGAACAAGCATTGAAGCATAGGCACCGTAGTGACTGATTCCGGTCGCCAGATCCCGGAAGACCGTACCGCCGTAGTTCATCTTGATGTCTCCCGGCATATCTCCATTCGGCCCGACACCAAACTGATAGCCATAAACATCGTCGAAGAACCAGTAGCTTGCAGGGACCATGTCCTCAGCTACGTGTGATCTGACTGAGATACCGGGCCTCCATGACGTCGTGTAGAAATAACCCCGCTGATCCACAGCTTCAGGCTTCATAGATGGGGAAAATCCTTGGGAAGATGATGAAACAAAAGGCATTTCGCCGATGGCCAATCGGTCTTCAGGCCGCAGTTCGTCAGGATACAGCCCAGCCCTGCCGGCGCCGTTTCTTACCGCGGGCCAGCGTTCAGCGACAAGCGAAGCTATCGTGCCTTCGGGATCTTCAAAGGTGAGGTTGGGAAAGAGCGAGTCAGGATCGCGATCCCCGAGCCACGCCACATCGCCATTTTCGTAGGGATAGCATGTATGTCCCATATCAAATACATCCAGGGGTGTACCAGTAATGAAGTGCGAGTTGCGCGCAATGAACCACCGTGCTCTCCATTTCATAGATGGTACACGGTTTCCTCGTTCTCCATGTATGACGATGTCCGAGTTCGGTGTGACGACTACTGAGGCCCCACGGCGAGAAGCCATCCACCAGACAGCCTGAGCATCCACATACTTAACCGTAACGTCGCAGCGATATTCTCCGGGATTCTCAAAGAGCAGTGAGCTTTTCTGTGGATTCGGCAGAAACACGCCCCAACGATTGGCCTTTCCTGTGAAACGAAGCGTGAAAGCTTCGGCCGGATTGGAATTCGGTACATGGAAAAATGTCATCGCAACGTCAGCCGGTACAGGCGGCAGCACTCGCACCTGTGGGTGGATATTCACTCCGGGCCAAAGGGGGGTTCCTGGTTCAGGAAAAATATCTATATCTAGCTGTCGTGCAACATAGACATCGTATGTGCCTGATATCGTGTGCCGGGCGCCGCTGAGGTCGTTGATTTTTCCTTTCAATGAAATTACATAGCGTCCATACTGAGTGAAGGTGTAGTCAAAGGCTCCCCGCCCAGTGAGGTGGTAGATATCGGCAAGGCTGGGATTTCCATATGAAGTGCCCACTGGTGCAATGATTCGATCCCGTATGAGACGATCGGGGCAGACGGATGTGAGATCGTTTTGTGCTGCAATAAGCGGAGCAGGACCGATGCGGTCAATCCTTCCGTCAGGAGCTTTAACAGTTACTGTCAGACTACTCGATTCACAGTCAAATGAGATTCTTGGGGGCCACAGCCGGAATTCGTGGGGGCGGTCTGTCAGCGATACTAAAGGAAGATATGGATCAAGTGGATAGCGGATCGGCTTGTTCGTTCGAGCATCATCGCGCGGAATGATCAGCTTATCCGGTCGCAGGACATTCCGTGGTGCGAAGTTGAACGCAGTGCGATCCTCTCGCGCAACTGCCCCACGAGACCCTCCGTTGCCGGCTGAACCGAGAAGCACGCATGCAAGGCGGGGCTGAGCGGGCTTACCTATAATAACACGACCGAGAAAAAGCTCACCAGGGTGCTCGAGTCCGAAAAACTCACCTGCACCGTGCGGTTGTACATGGCCGTTCAGCGAATATGTTCCCCAAGGTGCGTTGCGCGGGATTTCTAACCGGAGTCTTAACGTGACTTTTGCCACACGCCCATGAATGCGCCACCTGTTAAAGTCGACTTCTCTGATATGTGCTTCAATTCCCTGTGGCCCCGGCTCCATATGAAACCGTCCCTGAGGGTCGCGCCAGCCTACGAGATCAGTCTGAGTTTCGATAGGCAGGCCCGTAGGAGTAAGAACGTGCGTTGCCAACAGACGTATTGCACTCAGGTGCATACCGTTCTTATCAAAAAGCGGAGTAAGGCCACAGTGTATGTCAAATCGCCGATTTGTCAAAAGACGTGCGAATTCTCCCGACTCACACCGTATGGACAGAGCAATAGCAATCTCAGCGAATTCTCCGGGGCGAATGTGTGCTTGTGAGAGACGTGCTGTTCCGAAGAGCCAGCGATCCTTGCCGAGCTTTCTCACAAAGCATGCCTCATCTTGTGCGACGGGATTCTTCCCCTTAACCGGAAGAACGAGGCCTGGAGAGCAGGATCGGTCGCCTTGAATTATGCCTTGAAACTCCTCGCGCAGATTTGTTAGATCAAGACCCCATTGTGACGCGAGACCGCGTCTGAGCTCTTCTGGAAGATCCTCATTCATAGAAGTTGATATCTGAATGGAGCTTCCAGGTGGTGCTACAAGTCGCACCTTGAAGGAGCCGTCTTTGCGCACCAACGCCGCTGCTTGATCTGAAGTGAAGAGATTGACAATGCGGACTATTCGTGCTCTCGTATCGCCGGCTGCCCCGGGTGCGCCGGTAATGATAGCTTGCCCATCTTCCTCTGTACTGACCGAGATGAGTTCGGGATCGGGGAGGCGTTCAATTCTCGGGTGTGATTGATGCCGCCAACTGCGCTCGGCAACCAAACGAGCCGCATCTCTCCTAAGTCCTACTATGATTTCCAGAAGCGGTGGCAGCCCTTCTTTAGCATGAGCGTCCCTCCGAGAATCTTCCAGGATTTCCAGAAGCTGCGATTCAAAACGCTCAGCCTTTGGCAAGAGCTCAACAACCCGATCAAAATCCCCCTGACTCAAGGCTCTGTGCAATTCCTCTTCTAATCTTACGATCTTTTGCGGCAGATCCTGGTCACCGGGAAGCATTTCTCCTACGCTGGCAGCAGCAGGGATAAGCACGGCAAGACCACAGAAAAGAAGCGTCACGGCCACACATTTATTTTTTGTTGTTCTGTTGCCTGACATTTCCCTTTAAAATCCTTGGTTACGTAACATAGTTTTCCAGCTTTATTATAATGCCACTCACTTCTTTGGTAAACCTCCAAAAAGACTCGATGACAGCTACACCAAAATCGCTATTGGGCAGGAAAAGATGTTTTCGATGGAGATAATTTGAGAGAGCCGAGATTAAGTCAGTATTGACAACAATTCACGAACACAGGTCGAGAAATAAGTGGTTGCCAGAAGCAGCCAAGAAAAGCAACATTAATTTAAGAAAAGCTGGCATCATCTACCTATAAATAGTTCAAAGTCAAATAGCAAAATCTCTGAGCCACAAAAAGTTTTCTTTAAGGCATAGATGTCACGAAGCATCGGCCAATGTCACTCACTAATTGACGAAGTCCATTGAATCCTTTGGCAATACATAAAATTTCATCCCTGGCCTAAAATCTAACATATTTTAGGACTCAATATAGGAAAAATCAGTATCCATGGAGTCATTTTGGATACATAATGTCCCCTGGCATAGGCAGTGTTTCTAAGACATTTAAGAGGTTACTTTTCACCCTTCCTCAGCTTCTTTGCGGCTGTTTTGCTCGCCACTATTTCGTCTTCTTCACTCATTGGTCTTCCACCTCTGAGGTTTGAAAGCCGATATCCTTTTAGTCAGCAAATGGTCCATTCGGATTAACCGAGCCGGTAACTTTGACGTTTGAGATCTTTGCTTCGGCAGTGACAGAGTGGCCTTAATGAGACATCGTTGCTAACCTTTACCCCTAGGCCAACCACAGCCATACATAACGATCGATATCGACCCTATGTCACAATTGCATCTGAATCTGTTTCGCTTTTGTTAATCCTATCAAGGCTTCCAAGGTTGGGGCCATCCACTGTTTATTCCATCGGTGAGGGACTTTCAGGGCGTTGTTGAAGATGTACTTGACACCCTCCTTCTCTAGCAATTTTTGCATCCCCACTGTATGACTACCGCCATTAGGAGCAGGAATAGACATCCCCCAATCCATTTCTCCCATCAGAACAAGGCGAGCTTTCTTTAGGAAATGTTTCTTCTGCTTGGAAACGAGCAGGTCTGGTCGGTAAGCATTGAGTTACTCAAGGATTCCATAGACCTGCTCCATACTATAATGGAATCTGTCAAAGAACATGGGTGCATCCCATGATGCAGCATACCCAAAGAACTCAGGATAGGTCATTATCAGGCTAAATGCTCCCCACCAGCTCTTACTAAAGCCCAATAGGAATCTAACTTCTGGTGCATCTTTCGTGGAATAGTGCTTTTCGATGAAGGGTATACCCCTACCCATTGTCAAGACAGAAAACTGTGCTCTTCAGGGAGATATGACAAGTCAAATTCCGGGAGCGGAGATGCATGAACCATACTCCTATCTTCCATTTCTAACGCCAGTTGGTCGTTTCTTTCCCTAAGGCTATGAGGCTGTAAGAGATTGAACCTGATGTAGTTCGTTATTCATCTTCTACGCTGTAGTTGGCCCACCAGCATGTGGCACTCCACATGCTCACCGAGCAGGTGCTTGTTGCACATGAAACCAGGATTTACCATTTACATCCGCATACAAGTTGCCTCGACAAGTATAAGACTCCAAAAGACGATTCATCAGCAATGAATTCTGACGGTAATTATATCCAAAGAATGGATGCTTTGCAAATAGTAGTCTTTGGCCCAATCCGATACTCTAATCCTTCCCGATCTTCCACCAAAGGTATTCTTGTAGTAATCTCATGCATCTCGCCAGTCCATGTCGGCGCGGCCAAGCTTCTTTTTAGATTGGAGGAGCGGCAAACAAGATTTTGGTCAAGACATACTTCCAGAAGCTTATATGTATTTACCAAAATCCTATATCTGATGCTCAGAAATGTGATATCCTCCATATTTGCCCGAACAAGTAAGATTGTTTAAGCTATATATACAGGAAAGAAGAGCTTTATAACGCTCCTGAGCAAAAGTTAAACGGAAATATCCGTTTGAAAGGACGTAGACATGAAACTAAGAAATAAACATATACTCCCCATGTTGGCTATTTGGAGTCTACTATTGGGCTTTTTTGAGACTGGAATGGCCGCCGAGCCAATCGGTAAGCTATTAACCGACTTCTCAGATGCATCCGTTGCAAAGCAATGGGTTTCAGTAAACGACAACGTAATGGGCGGTATCTCCGATGGGGGATTCCGAATCAGTGAGGACAATACGCTCGTGTTCTCCGGTAATCTGTCGCTGGAGAATCGAGGCGGCTTCACCTCCATTCGCACTCGACCTAAAGATCTCGATCTCGATGGCTACGATACAATAGCCCTCCGCCTAAAAGGCGATGGCCGGATATACTACATGAACCTGATGAACTCTTCTCGTAGTGCCGCGGCATCCTATCGTGCCCCCATCAAGACCAAGAAGGACAATTGGCAGGAAGTCCGCATCAGCTTGAAGGACTTCGTATATACGTCCTATGGTAGAATTGTCACCAGAGCAGCCCCTCTGAAGGCAAAGGATGTCCAGAGCTTGGGCATAACACTGGCGGATAAGAAGGCGGGGCCTTTCCGTTTGGAGCTTAGTTGGATCAGGGCTGAAAAAGGAACTGTCGCCGATGAGGCCAGATCCTCTGGAGGCAGGGATATCGTGGACACAGCCGTAGCCGCTGGGAAGTTCAAGACACTCGTTGCTGCGGTCAAAGCCGCCGGATTAGTCGATTCATTGAAAGCAGAGGGGCCTCTGACTGTCTTTGCCCCAACCGATGATGCATTTGCTAAGCTGCCTAAAGGCACTGTTGAGGAGCTACTCCAGGCAGAGAATCGTGATAAACTTATTGAAGTGCTTTCTTATCATGTGATCCAAGGAAAGCTCATGCTTAGTGCCCAGTCACTAGAGACACTTCAGGGCCAATCTCTGATGATAAAGGCGCCCGACTCGTTCGAAGTCAACGGGGCAAATGTGATTACATCAGACATCGAGGCGTCCAACGGCGTGATTCACATAATCGACAGTGTTCTTCTTCCTCCGGATGATAAACCGACTCCAAAGGAAGCGGCGAAAGATGTTATTGAGCTTGCCATTAGGCGTGGAGTTCCTCTGTTCAATGCAGGGCAGCCTTCAGCTTGTGCCGCCATATATGAAGTGGCGGTTGAATCCTTGCTGAAGTCCCATTCGAATGCACTGGATTCTGATGATCGCTCGATCCTTGAGAGCGCTCTTCGGAGAGTCCGTAGTGGTGACGAAGATCCACATCAGCAGGCTTGGAGGCTAAGACGAACTCTTGATGCGGTCTATGAATCCCTTGGAAGAAAGTAAGACGGTGATACAGAAGCATTTATGTGATCTTAAGAAAATGAATTCCTAAACGAAGCTGGCTGTAATTATGAAAAGAAAACTGATTCCATTAGGCTTGATGGTAATTTCGCCTATCCTTTTTTGTTCGTGTGCAATCGTGGGAATAGAAAAGCCAAAATATACTTTACTTGAAAAAGAAGGTAAGTTCGAGATCCGTCAATACCAGTCTTATCTCATAGCAGAGACAACGGTGGAAGCTAACTTTAATGATGCGGCTAATGTTGCATTCAGACGGTTGTTCAACTATATCTCGGGTAAAAATAAGACAAAAAAATCCATCTCGATGACTGCCCCAGTCAATCAAAGCGCAAGTTCTGAGAAGATTTCGATGACTGCTCCAGTTAATCAACAACAATCAGGAGAGAAATACTCTGTCAGTTTTGTGATGCCTTCAAAATATTCTCTGGAGACTCTGCCGGAACCTTTAGACCCGGCGGTTACCATCAAAGAAATCCCTGCTCACAAAGTAGCCGCTATCCGATATTCAGGCACATGGAGTCAAAAGCGGTATGAAGCAAAAAGAGCTTCTTTAGAAGAGTTCATAAGGCGCAAGGAACTGATTCCTACGGCAGAACCTATCTTTGCCCGGTATAATCCTCCTTTTGAGTTATGGTTTCTCAGGCGAAATGAAGTGATAATTCCTGTGAAATAAACAAGTTTTCATCTTTGTTGTATTGCGCCAAGATACATTACTTTTATTCCTTACTCAAGGAAGTGAGCCATGAAATCAGATAAAACCGTACATCCGCAATTGATTGGTGGTTTAACAAAGAGTCTTTGGAATTTAATCTCAGTTAACATTGGTTGGCTGGCCTGCATTCTTGGTGCAGCACAGGGATATCATTGGCTGGGTATGGTTGTCGTTCCGATCCTTTTCCTCATTCATATAACGGCGATTCAAAGACGCAAAATACGCAAGATTTTTATCGTCGCTATGGCATCGACTGCAATTGGTTTTTTAACGGATACGACCTTAATCATCGTCGGAACGGTAGAACCAAATCGCTGGTTGATGCCGGCACCTTTCACGACAATATGGGATTTGATGATTTGGGCCAACTTTTCTCTGACCTTGGATGTGTCTCTTCGTTTTTTGCAGAAAAGACCTTTCGTCGCAGCGTTCCTGGGGGCAATATTTGCACCGGGAACATACTATGCGGGCGACCGTTTAGGAGCGTTGAAATTTTCAGAGCCGGTCCTCAGCAGTCTGCTATGGGTTGGGGCTGTGTGGCTTTTTGCGATGCCCTGCTTAAGTCTCATGGCAAGGTATTTTTATCAACCTCAAAAAAACAAAATCTGTAGAATATTTAAATCAATTTAAAATATTCAAATGAACTTAAAACTCGATGAATCAATTTATATATAAGTTTGTAAATCATCTTGAACCGCAACAAGTTGTGCACTATACTTGATCACATGGTGATATATTAGGAGTCAGCTTTGAATAAAAGTGTTGATACAAATATATCCGGCAGCACTCATAGAATAGCCGTGATTGGAGGCGGTATCTCGGGTATAACCGCCGCATGGTTGCTTTCACTTCGGCATTCAGTTACCCTGATTGAAAAGGAGCCTCAGCTTGGCGGCCATACACACACCCATTTCCTTGACAGCGGAGCGGATTCAGGCACTCCTGTCGATATGGGATTTATAGTCCTGAATGACCGTAACTACCCAACGCTTGTAACCTTGTTTAACCAATGGGGCGTCCGCGTACAGAATTCCGATATGTCCTTTGGATTCGAAGACAAAGACCTGGGATTTTATTATTCCAGTGATTTTCCACGCGGATTATTCGCACGTCGGCGAAATCTTATTTCTCCTTTTTTCTGGCGGATGATTTGGGATATCTTTCGTTTTAATCGTATTGCCACTAGAGAGTTGAAAATGGGATTAGGCCATCTGACTTTGGGACAGTTTTTGCGAAAATACGGGTTCTCCAAGGCGTATATAGACTTTCATATCGTCCCGATCAGCGCTGCGGTATGGTCAACGCCCGGCGAAAACATACTTGATTTTCCAGCCGAGTCTATCCTTCGCTTTTATAGCCATCATGGCCTGCTGAAACTTGCCAACAGACCTCAATGGCAAACTGTTGTGGGTGGGAGTGTTTCATACATTAAAGCGTTCGAGAAACAGTTTCAAGGCGCAGTCAAAAAAGGCATCCCCGTCCGGCATGTCAAACGAATGACTGACAAGGTCAAGGTTATATTAGAAGACCGCACGGAGATGGATTTTGACTGTGTTGTGCTTGCGACCCACGCTGACATTAGCCTCGGACTTCTGGTGAATCCCGAACCAGAGGAAAACCGAATCTTAAGCAAATGGACATATACAGAAAATCAAGTTGCCCTGCATACTGATATGCAAGTGATGCCGCCGAGCCGAAACGCCTGGGCAAGCTGGAGCTATGTCAGGTTTGGCGGCAAGCAGTTAAAGCCGGCGATGAATATGTCTTACTATATGAATCGGCTGCAGCGGCTTAAAACAACAAATGATTATTTTGTGACTCTAAACGGCGACGCCTGGATTAATCCAGATCGAAGGATTGAATCCGTCACATTCCACCACCCATGCTACACCTTTGAGTCTCTGAGCACGCATAAAGAGTTGGATAACATCAACGGCAAAGACCGTATATATTACTGCGGAGCATACTGCGGTTATGGTTTCCACGAGGATGGGGCCCGTTCAGGACTTGCCGTAGCTCAGAAGTTTGGGATTGGTTTATGAATTCGCAGATTTTTACCGGAGTTGTATCACATGGCCGTCACTGGCCTCAGAAACACCACTTCTCCTACCCGGTCTATTTCTATCGATTCGACCTGGATGAATTGCCCGAATTTGACCGAACGCTCCCCGGATTCGGATACAATCGCTTTTCAGTAGTTCGCATGGACGATAAGGATTACCTGTGGCGGGGAAACCGATCCCTTAAAGATAAAATTGCCGGAGTGCTTGAGAAAATTGGTTATGCGGAGCCTGTGAAGCGCATAGAACTGATTAGTTTTGCAAAGTATTTTAATATTATCTTTCGACCAGTAAGCTTTTTTCTCTGTTATAACTCTGAGAATATCTGTAGGCTGATCTTGGCTGAGGTGCATAACACCTTTAGGGAAACGCATTTGTATGTACTTAATGATCCTCATACACAATCCGAAACACTGTGTTTCGAGATACCCAAAGCTTTTCATGTCTCGCCATTTTTTGATATGACCGGAAAGTACAAAATCTGTTTCAAGGACGACGGCCAAAATATTGATATTCGTATTGAATTGACCAAATCGGAATGCGACGAAAAGCCGGTCTTTTTTGCCAGACTTTCAGGGCAGGGACGTCCGCTCACATCCAAGACACTCTACCGGACTTTGTTAAAATACCCATTTAACGCGATGCTCAATATGCCGCGAATCTTACGACAATCGTTAACCTTGTATTTTAAGAAAAAACTGCCTGTTTTCTCCAAGCCCATTCCACATAGCGAGTATACAATAAGAAAACAACTTCCCTCATGGTTTGCCCGTCGGGGTATGAAAGTTATCTTTTCTCTTTTTGAGAAACAATCTATAGGAACGATTACGGTAAAGCTTCCTGAAGGCGAAAGCCGCGTCTTTGGGCCTGAGGGTTCGGGTCTGTCAGTGCAATTGCAAATCAACGACTACCGTTTCTTTAGTCTGCTTGCCAAGGCGGGTGAAATTGGATTGGGAATAGCGTACGAAAAAGGGTACTGGACGTCGAGTGACCTGGTGAAGTTTATGGATTTTATGCTTAGCGCAACACTGTCACATCCGGTTCGAATGCGTTGGTATTCCAGGTTGTTTAGAACCTTTTACCTGGCAAGGAACTTACGCAATAAAAACACGCTTTATAGGGCACAAAAAAACATCTCCCGACACTACGATCTGAGTAATGCTATGTATAAGACGTTTCTGGACGAAACGCTGACGTACTCTTGTGCTATCTTTGAAAGTGAAAATGAGGCCCTGGCTGATGCACAACTACGCAAAACCGACCTAATTTTAGAAAAAACCTGCCTTTCTAAGCACCACCATTTGCTCGAAATCGGCACTGGATGGGGTACATTGGCAATACGTGCGGCGAGTCTCTACGGGTGCCGTGTAACCTCTATTACGCTTTCAAAAGAACAACAGCAATTAGCCCGGCAGCGGATTGCTCAGGCTGGATTATCTGACCGAATCGAGGTGTTACTTTGCGATTACCGCAATGTTACCGGGCAGTACGATCGAATCATTTCTGTAGAAATGCTCGAAGCCGTGGGAAAGGCTTACTATCCTGCTTTTTTCCGCAACTGCGACCGTTTGCTGAAAGCAAACGGAATTATGGTCATTCAGACGATTACCATTCCAGACCAGCGCTACGAGGTCTATTCTAAAACAACCGACTGGATGCGACTGTTTATATTTCCAGGCGGCCTGCTTCCATCGCTGACTGCTCTAACAAAAGTCCTAACCGAACACACGTCGTTTGTTGTTAAAGAAGTTGAAAGCATCGGAGCACACTACGCATTGACCTTGGCGCGATGGAAAGAACGCTTCCTTGCCAATCGCGAAAAAATTGTCGAGCTGGATTTTCCCGAAACCTTTATTCGACGATGGGAATATTATTTTTCATACTGTCAAGCCGGATTTGCCCAGCAGTATATCGATGATCTTCAAATCGTCTTAACACGTCCCAGAAATCGGGATTGTATCAATGCCTTTAACCAAAAAATAGGTCGCGGCCAACCGCAAACGGAAAAAACAAAATGATTGTTACGGGAATACTGCTGAATCTGCTTATCGGCGCCGGCACGCTCACTGTATTGTGGTTTATCTATCTATGGAAACGAAATCCGGCGGTGGTGGACTTGGGATGGGCAATCGGTTTGACTCTAATGGGATTAGCGCATAATCTGAGCGGCGATATGTTTTCTGCCGGCAAACTTCTGATCAGTTTGCTGGTTTTGTTTTGGGGAATTCGCCTGGGCGGATACTTGTTTTGGACTCGGCTCAGGCTTGGAAAAAGAGACGCCCGATACGAATCGCTTCATCAGCACTCGAAAATCCCTGCGCCCCTGTATTTTCTGATCCATTATCTCATTCAGGCCTGCTTTCAAGCCGCCGTAGGATTTGTATTTATCTTTACGGCCCAAAGTACGACATTCGACTCAATTTGGCCAAAAGTTGGATTTTTGCTATGGGGCTTGGGTTTTGTAGGTTCTATTGCGGCGGATGCTCAATTAAATCAGTTCCGAATCAGTCCGGATAATCACGGCAAAGTCTGTCAAGTTGGGCTTTGGAATTACTCCCGCCACCCGAATTATTTTTTTGAGATTCTTCTGTGGTCCGGATTTGCCCTTATAGGCTTACCGACTAGGCTGGGATGGCTTGGGTTAATCTCGCCGATAACTCTATTGCTGACAATGTCACTTATCACGGGCCCTATTTCAGAACGGCAATCGCTCAAATCCAAACCAGATGCTTATCGTCATTACCAAAAAACCACATCTATGATTATTCCCTGGTTTAAGACAACTAAAACCACTTCGGTTATATCCGACTCATAATAAGATAAGTCATTGTAGCTGTTGATGCCGACAAAAAAGAACCCCAAATCATATCGACAATCGACAGCGTCAAAGGCCAGTCACGAAGCGTAGCCAAATTGGTCAGGTCATAGGTAGCATACGCGATAAAGCCAAACAATGCCGCCATCTCAATGGTATAAACCAACGACCGCTTTGCCATACCAGGAAGCAAAGCAAAAATCAGTACCCCAACAAGAAAAAGCAAATAAAATATGATTGCTGCTATCCAGTTAATGTTAGGAGTCAGCAGCGGCTCAAGGGAGTTGCGATAAAAACCTTTCGCAATCACGCCAAGCCAAATCATATCAATACAAAAAAATACAGGCACACTCACGGCATAAGTTAATAAAATTCTCGACATTTGCATAAATCACATCTCCTTTCAGATAGGATTTTAACGGGTATATTTCATTTTCTTGGATCCAAATCTTATAATGAAATTATACATCCGAATTTTGACTAAAGCTCTCTTCAAATTATTCGTTACTCGAAGAATATTTAAACTGATAAATTTGTTCGGCAGCAAGTGCCAAGGCCAACTCTTCACTTAACTTTTCAACAACTTCTTTCACAGGAATGATTTCGTTGCATCTATAAGCATTTAAACCGGCAAATACAAATGATTCACCAAGTTTTCCCTGTGCAGCATTTGCAAGTACCTTAGCTATACAGTATGGTGCCTTCTTGGGATCACAGGTTTTGAGACATTTATAATTACACTTAAAAGGTATAGTCTTACCCTGTTTGATTTTTTCTACAAAACTGTTATTTATAACTCTTCCCGGCAATCCAACAGGACTTTTTATGATTATTATATCCTCAGCATTAGCATTTAAATAAGCCTGCTTGAAATTGATGTGGGCATCACATTCATCTGTACAGACAAAACGAGTTGCCATTTGGACTCCGGAAGCACCTAATTTGAGATAATGAGCAATGTCATTACCATCAAAGATTCCTCCCGCAGCAATAACAGGAATAGGAGGCACGAAAGAATCGGCAATCTTAACTATTTCTTTAATTGTTTGTTCAAGTGTAGGGGCAGTACCGTCTTTTATAGACTCATAGGAATACCCCAAATGACCACCTGCCCTGACGCCTTCCACAACTACGGCGTCCGGGAGTTTATTAAAACGGTTTTTCCACCTTTTGCAGATGATTTGAAAAGTTCTTGCTGAGGAAACAATCGGAATTAATTTAATATCCTTGCCATTAAGGTGTTTGGGCAAACTCAATGGCAAGCCTGCGCCGGAGATTATAAAATCAGCATCCTCCTCGATCGCGGTTTTTATGAGGTTATCATAATCGGAAAGAGCAACCATTATGTTGACACCGATTATTCCACCTGTCAGGCTTTTTGCTTTTCTAATTTCGTATCGTAAAGCTTCTTCATTGACTGACTCAAATTCAGAGCCAGGGAAGTTTTCAAATTGTCCTAATCCAACACTGGCAATAATACCGGCGCATCCGGTGTTTGCTACAGCAGCAGCCAGATTTGCCATTGATACCCTGACGCCCATTCCACCCTGTATGATAGGCGGGTTTATTTCCATGTTACCTATTTTCAGGGTTGGTAAAGGCGATTTCAATTTTCAATTCCTGTTTTAAATATAGTTAATTTATTGATAAACCTTTATTAATCGTCACTATTCCCAAGTATCCATCTACGGCAATTTCTTGGCCGTTTTGAATAAGCTCGACGACATCTGGCACACCTGTAACACAAGGCAAACCGTATTCTCTGGCAATTATAGCCCCATGGATCAGCATTCCCCCTCTGCGCTCTACAATAGCTGAGGCCAGTGGTACGATAAAAGTCATATTAGGATCTATTGCATCACATACCAGAACCTCCCCCTTCTTAAAGGCGAAAAGATCCTCAGCCTCCCTGATTACCCTCGCGCAACCTGTAGCAAATCCGGCACCTGCGGGTTGACCCATGAGTTGTCTGGGCAGAACCTGCTTGTCTGGGACTTCAATGGGCTTCGACTTTCGGCTCTCCGGTCGATAGTTGGGATTTCTTAAACAATTGGCAACTTCATCAGCTCGTGAGATGTCAAGGGGCATCTTGGAAACGGTTACAGAACGGTTACGAGCTTCCTGAACCGCATCAAGTAGTTGTCTATCAATCTGCCCTAAATAGATATTGTCATCGTCGCGTAAGCGATAGCTTGCACGTGCTAAGTCCACCAACTGCTGAGCAAACGCATAGTTGCTCTTTGACATACTTGCCAGGAATCTCCTCTCCAGACTTGATTTTGTGCGAACTTTCTGTTGTTTCTTAACATGCCCGGTATCTACCATCTCGATTATCAATTCAAACGTCTTAGTCCGAAGTTGAGATGGATTAATCATCCCTGATAATGGTGTGCCCAACTCCTCGGAAAGAGCTGCTACTTCTTGCGAAAATATTGAGTCCTCAGGCAGTTTTCCAGATTGAACCAACTCTCTGAGGCTTTTATCCTTCTTTAACTTGTTGGCAAGCTGCTGTAGCTTTTCGTTTCTCTTGACGCTTTTAAAGGTCGTCCCTGCCAAAAGTTCTAAGAACTCGTATGGATCATCAGGCTTAACTGTTCTATTATAAACCGTGGCGAAAAGTCGTACCCCATGGGCAAAAGGAATACAGAAATCCCAATATTGCTTTTTCCATTTTTCACATATATCCGACCTGCGAGAAATTTCAGTGGCTAGCTCTTCATCTGTCATTCGCTTCAAATCTATCCTCTTAAGGGATTCTGCTTCAAAGACCATTGCAGGTACGATTTCTTTCTCTATCTTTGTTCTAATGCTAACAAGATTGTCAAAGCTGCGTCTTAGACTCAAGTACCACTTCCGATCATCAGTTTGTTCGTTCTTCGCTATTGCGGTTATGGGTCGAGACTGCAGAAGCCTGAGTTTGGAATTATCAAAAGTCCATTCGACGTCTTGAACCGATCCAAATAGTTTTGCAAGCCTCTTTTCGAGAATAAACAATTGTTTCACTTTATGCCTTGTCAAAGGCGGTTTGTTCCTTTTCTTAGTCTTTAAATTGATGATTTTCACTCCCCTCGAAGCGGACACAATCGCCTTAGTACGAGTTGCTGGTGTGTGTGAAACAATGCTTCCAGAATCTCGGTCTATCATCCATCTGTCAGGTTCGACAGTTCCATCCACGAGACCTTGGTTCAGGCCGTATACGGCCTCTATAACAGCCTTTGATTGATCAACCGGGCTTCGGCCAAAAATAACGCCCGATTCCTGACCCTGAACCAACTCCTGAATGACAGCTGCCATGCTGCTCTTCTCGACTTCCAGTCCGATTTCCTTTCGATACAGGATTGCAGCATCGGACCAGGTCGAAGCCCAAACAAGTTTTATATGTTCAAGCACTTCTTTAGTACCTCTAACGTTCAAATAAGATTCATGAAGCCCTGCGAAAGAAGCGCTTGCCGAGTCCTCACCAACGGCTGATGACCTGACAGCTACTGCCCTTTTATCAAAAAAATTGGCTATTTCCTCCGACAAAGGCGCAACAACTGTCGAAGGGATCGGTGTCTTGGCAAACATATTGTGTATTCTTAATGAGCAATCCCATATCTCCTCCCATCGCATTTGATCAAAGGATTTTCGGTGATACTCCATAAGAATTTGCGCCCTCAATCCAGTCTCATCCATAAATACGTTATAAGCATTTGTCGAGATGCAAATGGTTTTTGGTACCGGTAATTTCTCTTGTGCCATTATGGCAAGAGCAGAAGCCTTTCCCCCTACAAATTTCTGGTCAGACTTTTTTATCTGCGATAGATGATATATTAATTTCATTTATTCAGATGCAACTCAACCACGTGTTGAAATCGGTCTACGACGTGAAGGATCTTAGCCTCTAAACATAGAACCGCGCAGGTCGGCGACTTGATAAAGTCTTCCAAGTGTGAATGCTTATCTGTATAGAGTTGGATCAATCGGCTCTTTCTGGATTTCCTCAATTCGCGCACAGTACCCACAACCGTAACTGCCATAGCCCTTCTGAAATCGCTCATTCTATTAGATCTATTGTCTATCAGCAGCGCAGCTCTGCTACTGGCCATTATGTTGGAGTATTTACGTGTCGTACGTGGAGTAGCAAAGATAAAGCTCTTAAGGTCATCTGTTACTGCAAAAGCAATAAGGCTTGCATACGGTCTGTTTTTTTTCTGCGTCGACAAAACCCCAATACGTTGCTTGTCAAATAATTCTTTTAATTTCCTTCTCAGATCCGTTCGTTTTTCCAAATTTAATGACTCCTGTGAAATCTGCAAAATCTCTTAATCTCAATTCTGGGACCGGTTTCCTTTACTTCTCATTTCCTATTTGCCCTTAAACAAACACCAATACATTATAAATAAAAGGCGCAAAACTCAATGTAAAACTTTAACTATGACTTTAGATTGTCTGATTGAAATCTCATACTGATACAGATGCACATTTTAAGTGTGTTCTACCTTTGCAGCAAGCATGTTAATCATTTTGGCAAAAATGATCCAGTGGATAGGGTACAGCAGATACCAATATATGTTTCCGAGCAAACCTTTGGGCGCAAAGAACACAGTCTGCACAAGACTCGTGAGATTATCTTTGACCGGTTTAGCCTCAAATTGCAGCCAACCATCTCCCGGCAACTTCATTTCTGCTTTCAGTCTTATTATTTTATTGGGTTCGATCTTGACAACCCTAAAGAAATCGACTGTGTCTCGCAACTCAATATTGCCTGTTTCTGGCCGACCTTTCCGCATCCCAACACCACCAATAATCCTATCTATCGCAGCACGCAAACGCCATGCTAAATTACATGGCCAGCCACTTGTTCCCCCAAGTTCTGTAAAGGATTTATAAACCGCTTCGACATCCGAATGCACTATCTTTTGTCTGATTTCAATAATCATGCCGTTCTGAATCGTACTGAAGCAAACTGAGCGCCCGACATCTTCCGCCTCGTCATATTTAACTTTGAAGTATTCCGGGTCCAGTTGAGACAGGGCATTACGGACAGCATGCTCGTAACCTGAAGGCTTGACCTCGGGAAAAATTGTAGATGCCTTGTTGTTAATTACAACTACTTCGTTTCGAAGACCTTCAATTAACGGTCGGGCATAGACGGCTGAAATGGGTGTAACCCAATGGACCCAGTATGACGATAAACGAGGCGTGAGAACAGGTACATGAAGTAACCAACGATGCAGGCCTCGGACGCGAGCATAAGCCTTCATCATATCTCCATATGTAAAAATATCAGTACCACCTATTTCGATTATCTTATCTGCACTTTCAGGTTTTTTAAGGGATTCCAACAAATAGGAAATAACATCTTCGATTCCTACCGGCTGAACTTTGGATAGTACCCAGCGTGGACAAATCATAATTGGTATACGTTCTGTTAGATATCTTATCATCTCGAATGATATACTGCCTGGGCCGATGATTATTGCCGCCCTGAATTCAGTCAGACACACACCTGATCTTCTTAGTGTTTCACCGGTCTCTTGCCGTGAGCGGAGATGTTCAGACAAATGTGCTCCTGGATCCCCCAAGCCACCAAGATAGACCACTCTCTTAACGCCGGCATTCTTGGCTATCTCACCGAAATTTCGTGCGGCGACTTTATCCTGTTCAGCAAAGCCAGCGCCACCGGTCATGCTATGTATCAAATAATAAGCGGCATCTACGCCAGACAGTGCAGATAGCAACGTTTCTCGAGAATGCACATCTCCCACAGCAATTTGAACTCTTCTGCTCCATGTAATGCCCTTGAGCTTCTGGGGATTTCTGACAAATACTCTTATGTCGTATCCTGCTTCCAAAAGTCGAGGAACCAGATGTCCACCTACATAGCCCGTGGCGCCGGTAACTAGAATCAGCTTGGTATTGCTCATATAAGTAATATCATATATCGTCGACTGATACTATGCTTCAACTGCCGCTCTTGCTGATTGCGATGGCATGATTCTTCATGTAGGTGCGAATCCTCTTCTCATGGTCTTTATCACACCCGTTTATTCTTTGAAATAACTCAGCATAATGTGAATCAGTCTTCTTTTGCATAAATTGTTGAAAGTGGATCTCTCCAGCTGATTGCTCAATCCGGAGTGCCACGTTAAAAGCAGCCTCTCTCGAAGGGGACTTATCTTGATATTGGCTTATTAGTTTGACAAGTTTAGTGTTTGTGTCCTTCAATTCCTTTAACGCAGCAGACAGCAGATCCACTGGAAATGTATCGACTGGAGCAAAGTGCTCTTTTCCGCTTTTTAGCAGCGCAGCATGATTTCTTTCTTCTATTATCAATGTTTTCCAGAAATCAGCGTCTTCCGGGAACGTATACTGGAACATTACATACGAATCAGCGACATTCGATTCAAGCTGAATAGATTCATCAAAAAGCAACAATAATTCCTGATCCATAAACATTTAGATTTCGCAATGAACTTATTTAACGATGCGAATCTACCTAAATCATAACAAGGAATTTTAAATACAAATTAGAAAGAAAGAGTAGGTCTATCTTATCAATGTCACCTGAGTCAATCTCTGCGAGTATAAAATGATTCAGATGGGTATCGATTTTCTAAAAAGACTCAACTCAATAGCTCAGAATTAGCAGTCAGCTTGGTACAACAATCAAAACTCAATAATTATAACTACTCTGTAGGTTCACATATACATTCGGCTTTTGGTTTACCACAACCAGAACATTCTTCATCTTCTATCGGATTTTCAGGCGGTGTACATCCACAAGAGTCACACATTTGTTTCTCCTTTTCAAAATAACGTTAAAAATTGATTTGGCAAAATTCTAATCTGTGTTTCGGAAATATACAAGCGACAAAAGAGGCCTATTCTGATTTTTATCATCAATCATATTTACATTCAAATCCCTTTTCCCTTTAAAGTATCAGCATCATATCCCCGCCTTTACAGAATGGTACATCTATCAGGATCAGAGAAGAAGGCTTTAGAGCTTCAATGTGTACAATATCCTCCAAATCTATACGAGCCTGATCCTTGTTGGAAAGGTTTTGACTGTTTATGCTAATCTCTCCAGTCGTTACGTAAACAAAGATTCGACGAGATTCTGTGGTTTTGAACTGAACATCTTTACCCTTATTAGAGCCAATTACCAGCCAGTATTTGATCCACTGCATGACGCAAAACAGGATCAACATTCGTATATACTTTATTGGTCAGATCTGCTGAAGAATGTTCCAGCAGTCTTTGTATGACAGCTGTGGATACACTATTTTGAGCAAGAACAGAGCCAAAAGTCTTTCGTAAATCATGAAATTTGAAATCGCCCAAACCAAGCCTTTTACGTATCTGGTTCCATCTGTATTGCTTGAAACAGTCAACGAATATTTTCTCTTGCTTAGTACTACAGCGCCATAAATGCTCAAGAATTTGAATATGTTTAGTCGATAAGTCTCGTAAATGACATTATTTGGAGGCTTATCGGCATGGACGCAAAAGAAATCAAAAACATTGGCAAGAAATTG
>Ga0180434_10001284_pt1 | contig 36243 bp, 26 predicted proteins | sample SS_ome_7_FD_132453 | JGI IMG/M metagenome (GOLD analysis project Ga0180434, IMG submission 132453) | Hypersaline lake sediment archaeal communities from the Salton Sea, California, USA - SS_1_D_2 metaG | ecosystem: Environmental > Aquatic > Non-marine Saline and Alkaline > Hypersaline >... | reverse complement strand
GACTCGCCGTCGCCGATCATCACATAGACGTGATAAGGCCGCTCGTCGACGCGGGCCGCCAGGGCGTGACCCAGCCCGATGGACAACCCCTGTCCCAGCGAGCCGGTGGACGCCTCTACCCCCGGCAGAACCCGCATGTTGGGATGTCCTTCCAGGGGACTGCCGATGTCGCGCAGCGTCATCAATCGGTCGGCGTCAAAGTAGCCGGCCTCGGCCAGCACGGCGTACAGGGCCGGCGCCCCATGCCCTTTGCTCAGGATGAAGCGGTCCCGCTCTGGCCAGTCGGGACGCTCGGGTTGGTAACACATGACGCCGCCGAAATAGAGAGCGGTCAGAATATCGATAGCCGAGAGCGAACTGGAGGGATGGCCCGATCCTGCCCTGGTCGTCATTCGAATAATCCGACGGCTGAGTTTCCAGGCCGTCTCTTGCAATTCTCTCGCGCTATAGTTATAGGGACACCGTCTTTCTGTCATTCAAAAACCTCCTTGAGCGATCGCGAATATACGCCACCACGACGATCGGTTTGGGGATGAATGTGCTCGCATCGACGATCAATGTTTCGAACTGTTCGCTCTACGATACATTGCGCAGCACCACCGGGAGATAGATATTGTATCGTGCTACCCCGCCGGCCCAGAAGCCGCCGACGAGAGTGTAGTCACCGCCCGCGAGCAGGCCAACGCCCACCGCCAACGCCAGAGCGGTTATCGAGATAAGAATCAAATACCTGCGTGTCATTTTCATCCTCCTTTGATTCCATCCCACTTACTCACCATTCATCTGCTGCTCTGCCGCCTTGATGCGGGTCGGCAGATCGTCGAACCAAGATTGAGATCCCATCCGTCACTCGATGATGAATCGGTAAAAGGCTCGCTTGCATCATCCTAGACGCCATACGTCTGGCGCAGCCAGCGACCAACGAGATAGGCGACGGCGGACGCGCCCCCTCCTACGAGCAGGGTCTCCAGGCCCGAGCGCCCCACCGACCGATCGAGCACTATCCCTTTACCGATGCCGACGCCCGCGAAGGCGACGCCCGTCACAGCAGCGCTGATGGCAAAAGCCGATCTGAGATCCAACCCCGGGAGGAGAAACGGGATCAGCGGGACCACCCCGACGATCAGAAAAGCCACGAACGTCGCCAGGCCCGCCCGGGGCGGATGACGTCCCTCAAGGCGCAGCCCTCGTTCCTCCACCAGCATCGTGTTCACCCACACCTGCCGGTCCCCGGTAATGGTCTCGACGATCTCGTCCAGGGTCTCACCCTCGAATCCCTTCTGGGCAAAGATGTGACGGATTTCCTGCCGCTCCCCCTCGGGGATGTGCTCGATGTGATGGTGTTCTGTGCGCCGCGCCTGTTCCACCCGTTCCCGCTCGCTCTTGGCCTGCAAATAGTTACTCACCCCCATGCTAAAACCGTCGGCCAATAGCTTGGCGATCCCCAGCACGATCACCACCTGGCTGCCGAACCCGCCGCCGACAGCGCCCGCCACCACAGCGAAGGTGGTGACCAGGCCGTCCACTCCGCCCAGGATACCATCGCCCAGGTAATCGGGCCGGCTCTGGTCGATCCGCTCCTGGATCGCCTCCGGACGGTGTTCTTGCTCCAACTCCCGCGCGTTTTCTGGATCGTTCATGCCGCTCAAGGCCTTACGTAGCGATAATCCACCGCTGGCGTCCCGGCCCAATAGGGGGCAGCACGCCTACCAGCAACGTCTTTTATAATTTTTCGTCTCTTCGAGACTCGCAGAGACGCCAAAATCCGGTCCAATGACGACCGTTCCCCCGTCCTGCTCTCCAGCGCCCGCGCCGATGGCACCAAAAGGCCCAGCGCCAAGAGCAATACCGGCAGAATCAAAAATCCACGCTTCCATGTATATTCCAGATGTGCTTTTTTCGACATGTGCCCTCCCTTTAAGCCACGCTTGTCCGGGGTCGCAACGCCGCTCTAGACCGGCGGCAAGCCGGCGAACAACGCCGCCAGGATCAAAACCATTAAAATCGTCAATACGATCAACACCCTCGCGTACAACCAAGCCATCGTCTCCTCCTCGTCCACTATGCCAGTTCGTACTGTTCCTCACAGACGCGCCGCCGGGGAATCTCCAATTCGCGCAGGCTCGCCTTGACCGCGTGGATCATGGGCATAGGCCCCGAGATAAAATAGAACAACTCCTGTCGATTATGCGGCAGGTAGCGATCGAGAAGGTCGGTGTCGATGTAGCCACTCTCTCCCTCCCAATCCGGGCCCGGCTTTTCCAGTACGTGTACCACTTGCAGGTTCAACCGCTTCTTCAGGGCCTCGATCTCGTCGCGAAAGACGACCTGTTCCCAATTCAGGTTGCCGTAGAACAGGCACAGCGGACAGTCGTTGCCCCGGTCGGCCAGCGTCCTCAGCATGCTCATCATGGGCGCTGAACCGATACCGCCCGCCAAAAAGACGTATCCTGGGGCATCGTGCTGGTCGATGCAGAACTCGCCATACGGACCATCCACGTAAACCGTGACCCCGAGTTCCAGATCTTGGATCTGAGAGGTGAAATCTCCCAGCTCTTTGACGGTGAACTCGAGCGGCCCGGCGCGCTCGGCGCTGGAGGAAAAAGAGAAGGGGTGCTCCTGGATCGCGAACGGCGACCTGCCGATCCTCAACCAGGCAAACTGACCGGCGTGAAAACGCAATCCCTCGTGGCCCACTGCCTCGACGACCAGCGTCCAGCAATTGCTCGATTCCTCGCGGATCTCGACGAGCCGGTAAGGATGCCGGAGCAGGCTCCAGGGCTTGTAAAGTTTGACGTATCCCAAAAAACCGCCCCACACCACAGGCAAAGCGATCCACAGGACGCGCTGAACGGGCGAGGAGAGATAGTAGCGCACGCCAAAGATGTGCCACAGGGCCATCCCGGTCGCCCCGACGGCGAGCAAATTGTGCAGAAATTTCCATGGCTCATACTCGAGCTGGAGCTCCTTGCGCCAGACCGAGAGGACGCTCAATGCGATCACGGCCAGACCCGCCATGATCCCCGCGCGGGCACGCCAGGGAGCGTTGGCCAGATCGAACAGGATCAGCACGTAGCGGTTGTTGGCGATCAGGATCAGCGGATGGGCGACGATGAAGAGAGTGGACAGGATGGATGTCCAATGGTGAAAATAGTACGTGGTATCCATGGGAAAGATATCCGAGAGAAATTTCAGCCGGGCAGTAGGGATAAACTGCAACCCCATTAGCGACAGTCCGGCGAACCCCAGAGCCACGGCAAATTCGCGCCAGAACTCGCGCTGGGGCGGGCGGGGTGTAACCAGCAACAAAATCAGCGGCGCCAGGATCAGAGCCAGATAGACGCCGATCCAAAGAGCTGTTTTCCAGGTTTTTCTCATCGATACCTCCTTCTTTCTATCGAGATGTGGGCCGATGCAGCCCATCTATGCTCACCGAGACCTGCTCTCCCAGATCCTCCAGGCTGTCGTAGAGCAGTTGCAGGACGTAGCGTCCGTTGTGGGCATAGTTACCCCGATCTTGGAGCGAGAAATGATAGTTATACGTGGCGCGCAAGAGGCGCGGCGTCCACGCCGCGTAGCGGTTGCCGGGATTCGCCTCATCCGAGTCGAGCCGACCGTTCCCGTTTGCGTCCGTGAACACGTAGGGAAAGCGATCGGCATAGACCAGGGGGACACCCGCCACCTGGGAGGCATACGCCTGTATCGCCGCGTATACCGTTTCCCGCAGTGCTTCGATCTCTTCGTGGATCCCCTCTTCCACATCCCCATCGCCGTCGTAATCCTCGGTGCCAGTGCGAATCGCGCGCAGGTCCGCCCCTTCGACCACGTTCACGTGACAGGGACTGCATGCCTGGGGCGCGACGGCCTGGCTGTGCGGGTCGTGACACTCGGTGCAGGCCTGGAGATCGGGCACGTGTTCAAAGCGCCCCACGTACCAGTGGTCGGGGTACTCGTAACCCGCCCGCGCCTCGGCACCCAACCAGGTCGCGGCTGCGATGTAATAATGAACGTTGATGAACGACAGCTCGCCAGAGACGACGTCATCCTCCAGCCCGGCGGTCGCTTCCTCGACGTCGCCGGTGGCTCTGCGGTTCTGATGACACCGCATGCAGACCACCTCGGGCCCCAGCCCGCCGATCTCGACGCCAGATGGGAAGGCCACCCGGGTCATCTCGTGGGCGGTGGGGTTGTGACAGGCGATGCAATAGACGGTCGTTCCCGTCTCGGCCGGTTCGTCCACCACCCGGGCGGCGGAACCGTCGGCACCGAGGAAATCCCGGTAGCCGTAGGTGCTGTGACATTTGGCGCACGCCTCGGGAATCTGCGGTGGTTCGTCCTCGTCCCAGTGCGTGAACGCTTCAGAGGCCGCGTTGGCGTGGGTCGAACGCTCCCACTTTTGACTAATGGAGTCGACAGATTCGGGTGGCGCGGGAACGACATACAAGCCCATTGCGGCGACTATTCCCGATAGGATCACCAGATAGAGCATCAATCTCTTGAACGACATGATTATTCCTTTCCTTCATTCCGAGTAACTCGAACCACACGTGATACAGAACTTCCTCTCCTTCTTGCCACCCGAAAACATATCCCCATCTTATCATCCACCCAAGCAACAGCCTACGGTGTGGGTTGGATGGAACGTTGAGTTAGGTGGGTTAAGTTGGAATTACGTTGCTCACATGACATAGGCGACCACGTATACTCCAATTCCACCGATCGCCGTCAGTAGCCACAAGATCAGTGTCGTCCGCATGAGCCAGATCGGACGATCCGGCGGCAGTTGCTCCACCCAGTACATGCGGGTCACCGTGTACACCATCAGCAACTGGGACACGCCGCCCAACACACCGTGGAACATCGGGACCCCGGAGAAAGGTCCCGTAGCTAGCGTCTCGGTTCCCGTCACGATGCCGATCCAGGTGGGGATCATGACCAGAAGCACCGGTATCCAGTTGAGAAACGCGGCCACCGCCATCACCGGGCAATGGGTAGAAAAGCGCTTCTGACGCGCCCGGATGCCACCAAAGGCGGCCATGGCGCCAAACACGAGGGTGAGAACTAACGATAGATCCGACCATAACGAAGCCGATGTACCTAGAAAGCCATCCATTTTTCCTCCTTCGACATATTTATCAAAGCCAGAGTCGTTTTGTGACTTGTATGAGGAGCTTTTCTCATCTAAATTCGACAGCCCATTGGGACCAAAAGTCAATCCGCAAGACGATCAGTCAACTCGCTCTTGCACAAAGGCCGCCAGATCGGATGCAAACCGCTCCGGCTCCTCCACATGCAGCCCGTGCCCGGCCCCCTGGTACACCACTAACCGCGCGTCTACAATCTCCGCGAGGAGCGTCTCCTGATCGCTGCGAGGGCACCGCGTGTCCTGGTCGCCCCACACGATGAGAGTGGGCGCCTTGATCTCGTCGAGTTCGTCCGAGAGATCCGTCTCCAGGCGCCCTTTCCGCGCTGCCTCCCACACCTGGGGTGGAACCTTCTGGCTATCTTCCACCAGCATTTTGAAAACGTCCTGGGGGATCGGCTGGGCATACGTGTCATCCCCGGCCTCGTGCACGAAGGACGGATCTCCCGGACGTGTGACACACGCCCCGGCCAGCACCAGCCCCAACGTCCGCTCGGCGTGGTCTATGGCAAAGCGCCGGGCGACGGCGCTGCCCATCGAATGGCCCCCAATCACAGCCGCTTCGAGATCGAGGTCGTCCATGAACGCCGCCACGTCCCCCGCGAGATCGCAGAGACGGTAGCCTTGTTCGGGCTTGCTCGCCTCGCCGTGTCCCCGCTGCGTGAGGGCGAAGGCGTGGATCGAGTCGGGCAGATGGGCCAACACAGGTTCAAAGACCCGCCACGAGCCGGCAAACCCATGCAACAGTAGCACGGGAACACCTGAGACGTCTCCCTGCTCCATATAGGGCAGCCTGATTCGGTCGTGAAGCTCAATGAATTTCATTGGGTGTTACGCCTTCATCCCTCCATCCATCCACCGCTTGAATTTGGCCACCCGTTCCTCAGGCCACGGGCCATCGCAGGGCATCGACCCATCGGACAGACGGGCATAGATACCCTGCACCCGCTCCCGGACGTCCTCATAATCAGACAGGTCGAAGCCGCTGATGTCCATCATCTCCTCCACGTCCTTGTCGCGGAACAAGGGCGCAATGTCATCGACAAAACTCAACTCGGCCATTCCTTCTTCCTTCTCAGACGGCTCCTGACCCGTTAACGTTGCCAAGTTCACGTCCTCATCCTGCAAACCGTCCGCCACCTCGTCATACGTTGGCCGGGCCTTGACCAGAGCCTGCATCGGCTCGCGCTCGGCGTCGGGCCGGTCGACGACCAGCACACCCGTCAGCCGATCCTGGTCAAAGTAGTAATAGGCAAAACTGCCCTCCTCCAACGAGCCCCGCAGCACGGCGCGTTCCCAGCTCGAAAGGTTGCCCCACACCTCGAAACTCAGGTCGAACAGGTCGGAGAAAAAGTAGGGCAGCGCCGTGTAGGGCTGCTCGTCTCCGGCCATGTTGCGCCCTGCCCGCAGCCCTTGCCGGCGGGCCACGTCCCAGTGCTCGACCCGCAGCCGCCGTTCGAAGGTCGCGTCGGGCCAGGCGGCGATGTCGCCAGCGGCATAGACGTGGGGGCCGCTGGTGCGCAAAAACTCGTCCACCAGGATCGCGCCATCCTCCTCTCGCACGTCAAGCCCGGCCTCGCCGGCCAACTCGGTGTTGAGCCGGATGCCCACACCCATGACGACCAGGTCCACATCCAGCGTCTCGCCGTTATCCAGCACTGCCCGCTCAACCCGACCGTCTCCCTCCAGTTTGTCTGAGACGACGCCCGGCAGGACGCGCACGCCGTGTTTTTCGTACATGGCGGCGAGATGCTCGCTCACCTCCGGCGACACGATCAACCTCAGCAATCGGGACTCGGGAAAGATCTCGGTGACCTCCAGCCCCATCTGGGCCAGCGATGCGGACACCTCAGCGCCGATAAAGCTGCCGCCCATGACCAGCGCTCGTTTTCCACTCCCTGCCGCCTGCCGGATGCGCTGCGCATCCTCGATGGTGCGCAGGGTAAATACGTTCTCCAGGCCCGCCCCCGGCAACGGCAGCCGAAAGGCCCATCCCCCGGTCGCCAGCAGCAGCTTTTCGTAGGCCAGCGTACGCCCGTCTTCTAGCTCGATCTGGCGCGCGCCGGTGTCCAGCGCCGTCGCCGCCACTCCCTGAATGAGGTCGCTCCCGTGCTCGTCGTAATATCCAGCGTCCCGCAAATAGACCCGCTTCAGGCTCACCTCGTCCCGCAGATATTTCTTGGAGAGAGGCGGCCGCTGGTAGGGCCGGTGCGGCTCCTGGGTCACCAGAGCGACGCTGCCCTCGCCATCGACCTTGCGGATGCCCTCGCACGCTCTCCCGCCGGCGATTCCGCCACCGATAATGACGTATTTGTAACTCTCCATTTCACACTCCTCTGTTATCATGATATTTAACCCCTCAATCGCTACATCCGTGATGCCAGTGTCTTCCATCCCGGGCCAGGAAATCCTCCGCCTGTTCCGGTCCCCAGCTCCCCGGCTCGTAGATGTGAAGGGGCGAGCCGTCGGGATCGGACCAGCGCTCAAGCACCGGGTCGATGATGGTCCACGCCAGCTCGATCTCGTCGGCCCGGGCAAAGAGCGCGGCGTCGCCGCGAATTGCGTCCAGGAGCAGGCGCTCGTAGGCGTCGGGCAACGCTTGCGCATCAAAATCCTGGGCATAGGCGTAATCCAGAGAGATCGAACGTATCTGCATCCCGGCGCCCGGTTGCTTGGTCTGCAAGCGCAGGCGGATGCCCTCGTCGGGCTGGATGCACATGGAGAGGACGTTGGGCGAGGTGTCCTCTTCCCGATCCACCGGGAACAGCATGTGGGGTACACACCGGAACTCGATGGCGATCGCCGTCGACTTGGTCGCCAGCCGCTTACCGGAGCGCAGGTAGAAGGGCACCCCCTGCCAGCGCCAATTGTCGATGAACAACCGCAACGCCGCGTAGGTCGCCGTTTCGGAGCCCTGTGCCACGTTTGGCTCCTCTCGATACGGGACGATCTCATCGCTCCCCCCGTATTGACCGCGCACGCTGCCGTCGATGGACCGTACGGCACGCAATACCTTGACTTTCTCGTCGCGCAATGTATCGGCCTCGAAAGCCACCGGCGGTTCCATGGCCGTCAGGGTCAAAAGTTGCATGACGTGGTTCTGGAACATATCCCGCAGCACACCGGCCCGGTCGTAATACCCGCCCCGGTGCTCTACTCCCGCGCTCTCGGCCATGGTGATCTGCACGTGATCGACGTAATTACAATTCCACAGCGGCTCGAAAATGACGTTGGCAAAGCGCAGCGTGAGCACGTTCTGCACCGTCTCCTTGCCCAGGTAATGGTCGATGCGGTAGACCTGTTCCTCGTCGAACACATCGTGGATACAGCGATTGAGATCCCGCGCGCTCTCCAGGTCGCGGCCAAAGGGCTTCTCGACGACAACGCGCGCCCATCCGCGCTCACTGCGGTTCAGGCCAGAGCGTCCCAGATGCTCGACGACGGTGGGGAAGACCGAGGGCGGAATCGCCATATGGAACAACAGGTTCCTCTCCGTGCCTGCCTCCTCGCCCAGACGGCGGTAGGTCTCGGCGTCATCGTAACCACCGACCAGGTAGGTGTAGCGATCGGCGAAGCGGGGCCAATTTTCGCACAAATCGCCCGGTTTGAGCCGCGCGTATGCCTCCACGCCCTCGAACAGGCGACGGCGAAATCCCTCGTCGTTGAACTCGGTGCGCCCCACTCCGATCACGCGCGTCGACGGAGACAGGAGACCGTCGCAGGCCAGAGTGTGCAGGGCCGGCACCAGTTTGCGCTGGGTCAGATCGCCGGAGGCGCCAAAGATGACGACCGTTACCGAGGGCGCCGACCGATCCGCTTTTCGATTGGGCGTCATGTCGCTTCACCTGGCGACGCAGCCTTGACCGCGTGCCCACCAAACTGATTGCGCAGCGCGGCCAGCAGCTTGAAGGCATAGCTCTCCTCCTGTCGGCTGGCCAGTCGGCGCAGCAGGGCCAGGGCAATCACCGGCGCCGGTACATCCAGCGCGATCGACTCGAGTACCGTCCAGCGGCCCTCACCCGAATCGTCCACCCATCCCTGGATCGATTCCAGATCCTGATCCTCCTCCAGTGCAGCGGCGGTCAGATCCAGCAGCCAGGAGCGGATCACAGTACCATAGCGCCACACCTGGGCCACGTGGTGCAGGTCGAGATCAAACTCCTCCTTCGTCCGTAGGATCTCGAATCCCTCGGCGTAGGCCTCCATCAGGCCGTACTCGATGCCGTTGTGCACCATCTTGACAAAGTGACCGGCGCCGTGGGGGCCTACGTGGCCCCAGCCGCGGTCGGCTCCAGGGGCGAGGGTCTCGAAGATGGGCCGCAATCGTTCGACGATCTCCTCCTCACCCCCGATCATGAGGCTGTATCCCTTCTCCAGGCCCCAGACGCCCCCGCTGACGCCCACGTCCAAAAAGTGCATCCCCCGCTCTTTTACCCTCTTCGCGTGCTCCAGGCTTGCGCAATAATTCGAGTTCGCCCCATCGACGATGACGTCGCCTGGCTGGAACACCTCCAGCAGGGCGTCGACCATCTTGTCGGTCGGCGCGCCGGCCGGGACCATGGACCACCCCACGCGAGGCGGATCCAGTTTTTCTGCCAGCGCCTCGAAGGACTGGGCCGCCATCACGTTCTGCTCCTCGTCGGCCAGTGCCAGCGCCTTATCGGTGGTGCGGTTGTAAACCACGACCCGGTGACCGGCCCGCGCCAGCCGCCGGGTCATATTCTTGCCCATCTTGCCCAGGCCCAGAATGCCGATTTCCATAGACGTCCTGTCCTCCTGTCCCTCTCTCGCCCCTATTCCGCCGATTCTCCCGCTATCCACGTCTGGAAAAGCTCGGTGTGAGGATCTCTGGTCACGTTTTCCACCGCTGCCAGGAAAGCCTCGGGCGTGGCGATCCCGTATTTATTGTCCTGGTAGTAGGTGCGCAGAATCTCGAAAAAGGCCTCATCCCCGACCGTCTCGCGCAGGGCGTGAAAGTAGAGGGCGCCCTTGTCGTAGACGACCTGCCAATACAGCTCCGCCGGATACTGCTGGGCCGGCAGACCCACGGGCAGATCGCGCCCGCGCCGCTTCAGGTTCCTGTGGATCTGCTCGAACTCGCCGTATCGGACGTTTCTGGCCCGGTCCTCTCCGTATATCTGCTCATAGTAGAGCATGGTGCTGTACTGGGTCAGCGCCTCGTCCAGCCACGGTTCGTCCACCTGGTCGCTGCCCACCAGGGCGAACCACCATTGATGGGCCACCTCGTGAGCCGTCAGCCATTCCACGCCGGCCACGCCGGGATAGAGGTTGTCCTCCACGACGACCAGCCCCGGATACTCCATCCCCCCCAGATAGTTGGGGGTCTCGACCACGTCCAACTCGGCGTAGGGATAGGGGCCAAAGAGCTCGCTGAATACGGTCAGAGCGTCCGCCGCCACGGCGAGCGCTTTTTCACCCCCGGCCTCGTGTCCCGTATAAAAATAGCTGTTGATCACCACGCCTTTCGCCGTACCGTTGCGAAGCTGGAAGCGATCTCCCAAGACCAGAACGAAATCCCGCATCGGCGCGGCCTCACAGGTCCAGGTTGTCATCTCCTCGTCCGATGTCTCCGGACTGCATGCGCCGGAGGCGATCAAGCGCATGGAGGATGGAGCCGTGATCCGCACGTGATAGGCGGCGATGTCCGAGTAGACGTCGTCGGCGTGGGTGGGGGCGATGTCGACGTTCCACCCCTCGTCGTCATAGACGGGGATGAGAGGGTAGACGTTTGGGAGAGCCATCACTCCCCGCCGGTAGGAGAACAGCCCATGCCCTGTCCGACCCGAGGTCGGCACGTCGACCTCGAAATCCATCGCCAGGGTGATCGACTCGCCAGCCGCCAGGGGAGGCGCCAACGGCAGTCGCATGGCGGTGCCTTCCAGTTCGACCGTCGGCGTGACCGCCTCGCCGGCCAGCGTTACCCGGCTGACCACCATCGCGCCGCCGTAGGTAGGCGAGTTGGGAAAGAGCCGCAGGTAGAGGCTCGAAAGCGGCCCATCTTCCTGGTTGGTGTAGCGGATCTCCTGGTGCCCGGTCACCCGGGCCGCGGCTGGATCTACCGTCAACGTGATGTCATAAGCAGGAAGCGCGCCACAGTTCTGTACGTCGGTGGCGAAGGGTTCTCGCAGGCAGGACCGGGGCAACGGCACCAGGGTTGGCGTAACTGTCGGGGGCGATGAGAACAAAGATGCGGTCTGCGTCGCGGTCTGCGTCGCGGCCGGCGTTGCCGGCGCGCCGTCTGAAGAGGGAGCGTCGCCTGTCTCTGCCTCCGCCAATACCGCCTCCGGTGCCGTCTCGGTAGGCGCGATGTCCACCGGGGGGCTACACGCCGTCAGGATGACGAGCGCGAGAGTCACCGGATACCACAGCAGTCGTCGTATCATCTGTCTGTCTCCTCAATCGTTCCACCTGGACGCTATGCTTCTTCCAGCTCCATAAAGAGATTGTTCAATGACTCGGCCAGGGTGGAAAAGACGCCATTGTGTGAACGCCGTAATCGGCGGCCCGCCGGGCCAGGTGGGCCACGCGGGCGCTGGCGCTCATGGTCTTGCTGGGAGTGCAGCCCTCGTTGACGCACGTACCCCCTACGTGCTTGCGCTCCACCAGGGCTACCCCCCACCCCTCCCGGGCCAGGGCGGCAGCCAGGGGCTTGTTCGCCTGACCTGCGCCGATCAAGATTGCATCATAGACGTCTGCGTTTGGCATAGCACTCCTTTGTTGTCACGTCTCAACCGGTCATGTACGCGACAACGGCTTGGCCACTTTTTCGGCCACCGAAGCGACGTTGTTCACCAGCTTGTTCTCGGCGTCGGCTTCGTCCTCGATTCTGATGGTTGTGAATACGTGAGAGGAACGCTCGCGCATCTGCTCGTGGCACCGGCGTACTACTGCCATTACTTCATCCCAGTTCCCTTCGATGCACGTGCCGGCAGGCGTCAACTGGTAGGGCAGTTGGGAATCGTCAACGATGCGCAGTGTCCCGGCGAGATCATCGCTCAAATGCGCGTCGTTCCCCACGGGGATTATCGATAGTTCAACTAACATAGACTTCTCCTTTCCTTCTTTTCCATAGTTTGCATCGTCTTATTATTAAACCATCAGGGACCATCCGCAAACGATGGGCTTGGTTGGGACTGCATCCGGGATGCGATAGAAGAGTTGGAATAAGGTTGGGGTTCGACGTCGTGTGACTTTGTGCTGGCTACTTAATTCATCCACCGGCTTTTACGTGCCGGTGAGCGTAACAGGGAGGGGACAAGGAATAGGGAGAAAAAGGTAAGCGAGTTCGTTAAAAGGAGGTAAAGAGGAGTTGATTTGGGAATGACAGGACGATCTTTGAGCATTCCAAGATCCCTCTGCGCTACTGATTCTATACGATTCGAGAGCGGCGTGGTCCTCTACGATGGAGCCAGTTGGCAGCCCTGGATCACCGACGCGCCGTTGGGAGGGAACGACGCCTGGGCCATCCAACGAGATGGGAGCGGGACGCTCTGGTTTGTCCACGGTGACGGCAATGGGCTGAGCCGGTACGCTCCGACCAACGACACCTGGCAGACCTTTGGCGATGACGAGGGTGCACTGGACTGGCCCTCCGTTCCCGGCGTGGACGGCGAGGGCAGTGCACCGCCGGTGGGAGCCGAGGAAGCCGACGTTGGTGAAATTGCTCAGGCGCCCGACGGGAGCCTGTGGGTCGTCGCTGTTGGCGACCTCTATCATCTGGATGATGGCCAGTGGAGTCGGTTCAGTTGGCCCGACGGCTGGATCGAGACGATGGCCATCGGGCCCGACGGGACTGTCTGGGTCGGCAGCGAGGGCCTGGGGCGCTTCGACCCATCCAACGGCGGCTGGCAGCCCCCCGCGCCAGCCGCCGGGTTGATCGAGCGCCGGGTGAGAGCCATCCACGTCACGCCCGCTGGTGTGATCTGGATCGGCACGAAAGGCGAGGTTAGCCGCTACGTGCCGGGAGAGTAATCGCGTTATCCACCTCACATATCGTGCAATGGGAGGCGCGCTTGTGGACGGTGGCAAGTTGTCTACGACCTACCTACTGAAAGGGATAGGTGGCTAGGTATACACTTCCAAAAGTGCGCTACTCTTCGAGCATCCCAGAGTATATTGACTGACCGAAAGCGTCGAGGTGCTGGAGCATTTATTGCAGTGGCTATGTGGGCTTGCTCAAGTCATAGAGAAGATGAGTGGGCAATAGATGTGTAGACGGGGTCGTGGTAGGATAAGGCGTGATGGTGGGAGTAGGGGTCTGGCAGATGCGTGCTTGCTCTAACGCGGCGGAATTTTTTGAGGCCGAAGCGCCGATGGAAATCGCGTACTCCAACGCCGTCTCGGCGTCCGCGCAACGCCCGACCCCCAGGTAGGCCCGCCCCAACGCGCTGAAGAGGTCGGCGATGGGTTGGTCGGAATGGATGGCCAAGCTGTTATCGCCCGCCTGCACCAACTCGCGAGTGGCCTCAAAAGTAACGACTGCCTCTGGCCAATGGCGATTCGCGGCGTAAGCCTGACCCAGCGCGAACCAGAGCAGGGCAGGCGGGTCGGGGGTGCTTTCGATTCCCTCGACCAAGGTATTGACAGCAACGTCGGGCGTGCCTAATTCGATGAACGCCCAGCCCTGGTAGTAAGGACGCACGGGATCGTTGGGGCGCCTATCGGCGTGCTCTATGCCCAACGCCAGCATGCGCGAGGTATCATGGAGGGCGCGAGCAGCCAGCCAGCGGGAATAGAACGTCCCTTCTCTCAGCCCGGGTTCCAGATCCAATGCCTGGTCGAAAGCTTTCAGCGCTGCCCGATTACGATCCAACAGGCGCAGCGTCTCGGCGCGCAGCGCGTGAGCTGCGCCAGATGGCTCGAGCTCCAACGCGGCGTCAGCCTCGGCCAGCGCCAGGTCGAACTCCCCTTGCGCCAGGTAGACGGAGCCTCGCGCGACGTAGGCCGGCGCAAAATCGGGCGCTCGTTGGATGGCCCAGGTGAATGATTGCAGCGCGCCCTCGGCGTCGCCTGCCTGCTGGCGCGCCAAGCCCTCCTCGTAGTACGCCCAGCCGGAGATGGCGAAGGGAGTCACGGTGGGGGTTGGAGTAGGAGCGCGGGTGGGAAGCCGCTGCGACCTGGTGGGGGTTACGGATGGAGAGGCGCAACCACTCAACAGCAAGAGACAACAGAGGAAAAGGCGAGCAGGAGTCAGATGCATCAGGCTTCGGTTTCGGGCCGCAGATCGCGATAGGCCGGCAGCCTCCCGGCGCTCTCGGCGGCCCGCGCGCCGCGCGCGATCGCCTCGGCGACGACCACGGCGGCGTAAGCGCCGATCAGGTTGACGTCGGCGCGCTTTTTGCCTGTGGATAGCGCAAAGAGCGTGTCTCCATCGAACATCGTGTGGGCCGGGCGCACCGCCCGCGCGATGCCGTCCTGGGCCATCTGCGCCACCTTATTCGCCTCCTCCTTGGTCAACCGGGCGTTGGCCGCCACCACGCCGATGATCGTGCTGGAGGCAAAGTTCAAAACTGTCTTGCCGACAAGGCTGCGCATCACCGCCAGCGTATTGGCCGGCTCGTCGGAGCGGAGTTTCCGCGCCCCGGCCAGAATCTCGCCCGTGTTCGGATCCACCACGTCGCCAAAGGGGTTGGCCGCGACCAGCGCTCCGACCACCAGCCCGCCGCCCAGAGAGACAGAGGCGGTTCCCAGGCCAGATTTCATCGCCCGCTCCAGCCCCATGATCTTGCCTACCGAGGCCCCGGTGCCCGCCCCCACGTTCCCCTCGGCCACGGGGCCGTCGGCGGCGGACTGGCAGGCGGCGTAACCCATCGTCGCGTTGGGGCGCGTCCTGGCGTCGCCCAATTCCAGGTCGAAGAGGATGGCGGCGGGGACGATGGGCACTCTGGCCACGCGGGCGTCAAAGCCCACACCCCGCTCCTCCAGATAGTGCATCACGCCGTCGGCGGCGGCCAGCCCAAAGGCCGAGCCTCCCGCCAGGAGCACAGCGTGAACCTCCTGCACCAGGTGCAAGGGGCGCAGTAAATCGGTCTCGCGGGTGCCGGGCGCGCCGCCTCGCTGATCCACGCCGCCCACGGCTCCTTTCTCGCACAGCACGACGGTGCAGCCGGTGAGCGCCTCCCAATCGGTGGCGTGGCCCACGCGGATACCGGGTACATCGGTGATGGTTCCAGCCAACGTCGTCATTTGAGTTATTCATACCACGAGCGCGGGGATTTGTCAAACAGGGCAGAGTTCGCCAGATGACAAAGGCGGCAAAGCGTGGTAAAATCCTCTAATCGTTGAACGGAATGAGGGAGGGCGAAATTGCAGCACGTCTTTGTATGGTGGTTGATCCTGCAAATACTGGGCTGGGCAGCGCTGCCTCTGGCTTACCGGCTGTTCAGGTGGCTGCCGGGCCGGGGATATGCTTTCGCCAGGCCACTGGGTCTGCTGCTGGTGAGCTATACTCTATGGCTGGGGGCATCGCTCGGCTTTCTGAGGAACACGGTGGGCGGCATCCTCGTCGCCATCGCGCTGGCGACAGGGGTTTCTCTCTGGTTCTACCGGTATAAGCGCGATGAGGCCGATCCGCCTCTGCTGACCTTTCTCCGGGGGCACAAGGAGCTGATCCTGATGGTGGAGATCCTTTTCGTCGTGGCCCTTTGCGCCTGGTCTGGCCTGCGCGCCTACGCACCGGATAAAATCATGCCCGCCGGCGGCGAAAAGTTCATGGAGATCGCCTTCCTCAACGGCATTCTCCAGAGCACGCGATTCCCGCCGCTGGATCCCTGGCTGTCGGGCTTTGCCATCAGCTACTATTATTTCGGCTACGTGATGATGGCCTTGCTCACTCGGCTTTCTGGCGTGGTTCCCGGCATCGGCTTTGACCTGTACGACGCGCTGCTGTTCGCCCTGACGGTCACGGGTGCGTTCGGCGTGGTCTACAATCTGGTGGCCGGGAGCCGCCGACGGACGAACGCGGAGCCATCCGACGAGCGCCAGCCGCTATGGTATGGGACGCTGGGCGCGCTGTTCGTGGCCGTGATGGGCAACCTGGAGGGATTCCTGGAGGCGCTGTATGCCAGAGGGATCCTGCCAGGAGCCTTCTGGGATTGGATCGACGTTCCCGATCTGAGCCAGAGTGGCCAGGTGACCGGCTCGTGGTATCCGGGACACGGCTGGTGGTGGTGGCGGGCCTCCCGCGTGTTGCAGGACCGGGACTTTTTGGGACGAGACATCCTCAGCCCGATAGACGAGTTTCCCTTCTTCAGCTTTCTCCTCGGCGACAACCACCCTCACGTGTTGGCGTTGCCTTTTGTGCTGTTGGCTCTGGCGCTGGCGCTCAACCTGCTGCGCCGCCAAAGGGCAGTCAGCGAGACAGCAGGCCAGATTGCCGGGTGGAATCCCATAGCCGCTTGTTTGGACGGCGACTGGGCGCTTTTCATCGCTTATGGTCTGGCTCTGGGTGCAGTCGTTTTCCTGAACACGTGGGACTATCCCATCTATCTGGGGCTTGCCATCCTGGCTTACGGGATCGGCTGTTACACCGCCAGGGAAGAGCCGATCGGTGAATTACTGCAACGGATGATCGTGTTGGGGACGGGTCTCTTGCTGGCGGGCTTGATCTTCTACCTGCCGTTCTTTGTGAGCTTCCGCTCGCAGGCGGGAGGCGTGTTGCCCTACCTGTTGCCCCCCACGCGCTTGCCCCAGTACCTGGTGATGTTTGGTCCTTTTGTCTTTATCGTTGCCTGGTTTCTCATCGCCCAGCTTTCGAGAGGGGCGACCAAGGATCTGTTGCGCCGGGTCGCACGAGGGTGGGGATTGGTGATGCTGGCCCCCATCGTCTTGCTTGCGCTGGTGCTCTCGCTTGCCCTGTTCACCGAACATGGCCGCCAGTTCGTTCAAGCGACCCTGGCAAATCCAGAGGTACAACAGGTCGTCGGCGATATAGGTCCGGTCGCGGCAGTCAAGGCCATCATCCGCGCGCGCCTGATCGACCCCTGGCTGTTTCTGACGCTCACGCTTCTCATCAGCCTGGCGGCAGTGAGCATGCTGCGCCACGAGCGGGGGACGGCATCCCGTCCGTCCGCCAGCGATCTGTTCGCATCCTTGCTGATTCTCGTTGGATTGGCGCTCACTCTCAGCGTCGAGTTTGTCTACCTGCGCGACAATTTCGGCGTGCGCATGAACACGATCTTCAAATTCTACTTTCAGGCCTGGGTGATGCTCGGTTGTACGAGCGCCTACGGCGTCTGGTGGATACTCAGTCGGGAAGGATGGGCGCGACACGTGTTTCTCGTGGGAGTGGTTGCCCTGACGGCAGCCGGGTTGGTCTACCCACTGATGGCGAGCTACAGCCGCGTGCAGGGGTTCAAGCACGAGCCGAATCTGAATGGCGCGAGCAGCATCGCCCGGAACAATCCCGACGATTGGGCGGCCATCGAGTGGCTGCGGGCGAACGCGTGGGGCACGCCCGTCGTCCTGGAAGCGCCGGGCGATTCCTACGACTATGAGGGCCGCATCAGCGCCTTTACCGGCTTTCCGGCGGTGCTGGGTTGGTCGCTGCACGAGGGGCAGTGGAGGGGCGACTATACCGAGCAGCACGAGCGCGAGCCAGACATTGCGACGATCTATACCACATACGACGGCAGGCACGCGCTTCAATTGCTGCACAAGTGGGACGTGGAGTACGTCATCGTGGGCGCTACGGAGTGGAAATACGTCGAGGAACTGTGCGACGCCCCCGACCGCTCCTGCTTTCCGACCGAGGCGTTGGGGAAATTTGAGCGGTTGTTGGAACCGGCCTTTGAACAAGGCCAGACGACGATATACCGGGTGCCCGAAAAGCTACAGGAGGGCTTTTAGGCGCTCGCGGTCGACGTTCCCCCCACTCAGCACGCAGACCACCGTGGAGCCGGGCGACAGGCTGGCTCTGCCAGACAGCAAAGCGGCCAGCGTGGAGGCGGCGGCTGGCTCGGCGACGACCTTGCATCGTTCCATGATCAACCACATCGCCTCCACGATCTCCTCGTCGGAGACGATCACCACGTCGTCGACGTGCGTCTGGACGTGGGCAAGGGTGTGCTGCCCGGCAAAGGGGGCCGCCAGGCCGTCGGCGACCGTGTCGACCCGCTCCAGGGGGACAGGCTCGCCGCGCTGTAGGCTCCGGTGCATGGCGCAGGCACCCTCCGGCTCGACGCCGATGACCTTGGCTCCCGGCCTGGTCGACTTGATCGCTGTCGCGATCCCCGAGATCAGCCCGCCCCCGCCGACGCCGACGATGACGACATCCACCTCCGGCACGTCCTCCAGAATCTCCAACCCGACCGTGCCCTGACCGGCGATGATAAAGGGATCGTCGAACGGGTGAACCAGGGTCAGGTCGCGCTCTTTCTGGACCGCCAGGCAGGTCTCCATCAGACCATCCTCGGTCAGGATGACCTCGCCGCCGTACCCCTGGGTCGCCTCGATCTTGCTGCGCTGGCTGCCGGCCGGCATGACGACGGTGGACGAGACGCCCGACTGCGTCGCTCCCCAGGCCAACGCCTGGGCGTGGTTGCCGGCGGAGATGGTGATGACGCCCTTTTGTTTCTCCTCCGCGCTCATGTGATGCAGCTTGTTGAGGACGCCACGCGGCTTGAAGGAACCCGTCTTTTGGAAAAGCTCCAGCTTGAAATGCAATCGGACTCCGGCCCGCTCCCCCAGGTAGGCAGAGCTTGTGACTGGCGTGCGGTGCACTCGACCGGCGATGACCTCGCGCGCGTTGAGAATGTCGGCCCGTTCGATTAACTTGTTTGGAGGAGCCATACGTTATCCTTTACAATCCCTGCTCGCCCAATCGCTGCCACAGCATACAGTACGCTTTCTGTCCGCGCTCAAAGCTGCTGATCCGAAAGAACTCGTCCGGCGCGTGGAAACACTCGTCCTCCAGCCCAAAGGCAAAACTCACGGAATAAGCGTCCAGATTTTTTAGAAAGATGGAGCAGATCGGGACGCTGCCGCCGAGCCGGGCATAATAGGGAGCTTTGCCGTACAACTCCTCGAGCACCGCGTGCGCCGCCTGGTTGCCCGGATGGTCGGCGGGGATCCGGTACGGATCGGCGCTGGCGGGGCCTGGGCGGACGGCCACTCTCACGCCTGCGGGGGTGTGTTTTTCCACATGGGCGGCGATCAGCTCGATGATTTTCGCAGGCTCCTGATCGACGACCAGGCGGCAGGTGATGTTGACATGGGCCTCGCTGGGAATGACCGTCTTGGCGCCCTCGCCCTGGAAGCCGCCCCAGATGCCGTTCACCTCGAGAGTGGGCCTGGCCCAGGCGCGTTCGAGCGTGGTGTAACCCGGCTCGCCGAACAGCTCGTCCACGTCGAGCTGTTCCTTGTAGGCCACTTCGTCGAAAGGAATAGCGGCGATCTGGTCTCGATCTTTTTTAGAGAGCGGGATGACCGCATCGTAAAAGCCCTCGATCAGGATTTTCCCCTCCGGGCTGCGCATCGAGTCCAGGAGTCGCACCAGGGCGTGAATGGGGTTCTGAATCGCCCCTCCGTATATCCCGGAGTGTAGGTCCGTTTTGGCGCCTCGCAGGTCAATGCGCAGACTGCACGTTCCCTTGAGGCCGACGAGCAGGGCCGGTTGATCTTCGCTCCACTGGGTGCCGTCGGCGTTGAGCACCAGATCGCAAGCGAGGAGTTCCCTGTGGGCGGCCACAAAGTCGGGGAGCTGCGGGCTGCCGATCTCTTCTTGCCCCTCGAAAAAGAATTTCAGATTGACGGGCAGGGAGCCTGCTCCCTTGAGCATCGCCTCGGCGGCCAGGATGGGGATGAGCATGTTCCCCTTGTCGTCCGAAGCGCCGCGGGCGTACACTCGCCCGTCTCGCACGGTCGGCTCGAAAGGCGGATTCGTCCACAGTTCGAGCGGATCGACAGGCTGGGTGTCAAAGTGGCCATAGATCAGCACCGTCGGCTTTCCAGGGGCGTGCAGCCACTCGCCGTACACGACCGGATGCCCGCCGGTGGGCATGACGCGCACCTCTTCGATACCGGCGGCCCGCATACGATTCGCCACCCATTCGGCGGCTCGCTGCACGTCTTCCGCGTGCTCAGGCAAAGCGGAGATGCTGGGGATGCGGAAAAAATCCAGCATCTCATCCAGGAACCGGGCCTGGTGTTTTTTCAGATAGGTCTTCCACGTGGTCATCAAAATCTTCCTTTTTTCGTAACTGATCGGCCTGCGCCGGTCGAGTAGGCCTTCAGGCCATATCGAGACCCTTGTACTGAGCGCGGACGAACCGTCCGTCGTCGAAGTGAAGCAGGCGGCCCATGTGGGGCAAAACCAACTGCAAAAGCCGCTCGCTTGGTTTCGATACGCCGCCACAAAAAACGTGGCGGCTACTCAACCAGCGCTCGCTTCAACGGCCTGAGCGGCTACCTTTCTCAAGAAGGAGTTGTGAACCTGATCCATCGTCTCACGTCTTGAAGAAATCTGCAACGTCTCCTTCTGCATAATCGGTGAACTCACCGGAATCGAACCACACACCCTTGCACTCGGAACAGGTTTCAAAATAGATGTGCAACATATCGGGATGGATCACCGTCATCATCTTGCCATGTCCGCGAGGACAATTCACGTTCTCGACGCTGTCGTACTCCAATCCCCTCAGGGCATCTCCGGCGTCTATTTCCGTCGCGCTCTTGAACTTTTTCAGAGCTTGCGCTTCTTCGGCGTCAAACCAGATTCCTCCACAGCCAGGACAGCGATCCACTTCGATCCCTTCAAAAACGACCTGTTCCATCTCGCGCGCGTGACATTTGGGACATTCCATGTTATGCCTCCGGGGGCAATCTATTCACCTTTCTCAAAGGGAAGAATCTCCACCGCTACCGTCGTCTTTTCTTTGAAATGCTCCGTATCAGCCAGCGAACCGATGCTCCTGCCCACGTGCATGGGGATGGCGACCTGGGGCTTGATGGCATTGGCCGCCTCTGCCGCCTCGTCGGCGGTCATGACGTAGGTGCCGCTCACCGGCAGCAGAGCGATGTCCACGTCGAGGGACTCCATCTCGGGGATAAAGTCCGAGTCGCCGGTGTGATAGATGCGCTGTCCTTTCACGGTCAGGATGAACCCCACGTGTCCCGACCCCTTGGGGTGGAACGGCTGACCCGGACTGCGGAACTTGTTGACGTTGTAGGCCGGTACAGCCTGGATGGGGATGCCTTTTACCGTCAACTCGTCGCCCGGCTGGACCACCTCGATCTGCCCGGTGAGCTTTGCAGCGGCGGCAGCGATGGTCACGATGACAGAATCCTCTTTCTGGATGCGAGCCACGTCTGGGGGAGAGCAGTGATCGTGGTGATCGTGGGTGATCAAGATCAGATCCGCCTGGGGGCCATCCTCCAACTGCCAGGGATCGACGTAGATCACCAAGCCGTCGCCCTCAATGCGAAAGCTGTCGTGCCCCAACCAATGGATATTTGATACCAATTGTTTCGTCATCATAACCTCCTTGTGATGCGTTACCGGATGATTTACCCGTTGAAAATGCAGTATAGTATAACCTTGTACAGAAGTCAAACCTTCGCCGCGCCGCCGCGACCAGCACGAGGAGCCGTTTCATCCACATCCAACGCGCGACGAACTGCCTTTGCCAGACGGTCTGTATCGAAGGGCTTGGTGACGACGCCCAGGAAGCCCGCTTTCTCCAATTCCTTCCGATCGGTCTCCATCACATAGCCCGTGATGACCAGAGCCTTGAGATCCGGGTTTTCTCGCCTCAGCTCTCGGATTAACTGCTTGCCTCCCATCTGGGGCATCACCAGGTCGGCGAGCACCAGATCCACCTCCTCTGCCGACCGGTATATTTCCAGTGCCTCCTGTCCGTTCGCCGCAGTCAGTACTCGATAACCCAACGATTCCAGAATCTCCTTCACGGCTTTTTGCAACCTCGCCTCGTCTTCCACCACGAGGATCGTCTCTCCTCGTCCCTGTGGGGGAGGAGCAGGTTCTTTGGCCTCAACCTCTTCCGCTTTTTCCTCATAGACCGGCAAGTAGATGCGGAAGGTGCTCCCCTCTTCCGCTGCCGTCTCCACATGGATATGCCCTTCGTGCTGTTTGACGATGCCGTACACTTGCGCGAGTCCCAACCCTGTCCCTTTTCCCGGTTCCTTGGTGGTGAAGAACGGCTCAAAGAGATGCGCGTGCACTTCCTCCGTCATCCCCGTCCCCGTGTCTGAGACGACCAGGCAGACCCACTCTCCGGGGTCCATCTCCGCCACTGGGGGGAGGTCCCCTGGCTTTAGCGTCAGGCGAGAAAGACGGATGTGTAGTTCTCCGCCCTCCGGCATGGCGTCCCTCGCGTTCAGCGCCAGGTTCATCAACGCCTGCTGGATGCGCGTGGGATCGGCGTCCACCATGAACGGAGCGGCTTGTTCCTCTGCCCCTGCGCCCTGCACAGCCAGCACGAGGTGAATGTTTTCCGGGATCGTCCGTCGCAGAACGTCGAACACCCTCTCAGTAAAAGAGACAAGATCTACCGGGCAGGTTTCCATCATCGAACTACGGCTAAAGTCCAGGATCTGCTGCACCAACTTGGCCGCCCGTCGCGATTCGGCGAGGATGGTCTCCAGCGCGTGCACCGCATCCGCAGGCAGATCGTGCTTGCCCAGGGCCATCTGGGCGTAGAGGATGATGGTGGCCAGGAGATTGTTAAAATCGTGGGCGATACCGCCGGCCAGTTGCCCGACGGCGGCCAGCCGCTCTTGTTGTCGTAGTTGATCTTCCATTTGCTTGCGCTCGGTAATGTCCTCCAGACTTCCCTCGTAGCGAAGAACCTGACCATCAGCACCGCGAATCACCCGGGCCGTATCGTGCACCCAGATGACGGTTCCATCACGTCGGTATTGTTGGGCTTCAAACCGACGCACGACTCCTTTACGCTCCACGAGGGCCTGCCAGCGCTGGCGATCTTGGGCGTTCACGTACATATCAATGGCATTGTCTGCCAGCAGCGATTCGAGATCTGGATAGCCCAGCATCTCTACCAAGACGGGGTTGGCGTCGAGGAATCGCCCGTCCGGCGTGGTGCGGTAAAGTCCCACGGGTACGTCGTTGAACAGACTGCGGTAGCGCTCCTCACTTTCCCGTAATGCCTCTTCCGCGTGCCTGCGCTCCGTGACGTCCCTTACTACTGCAATGAAGCCTGTTGGCTCGCCTTCCGTGTTCAGGAGCACCGAGGCGTTCAATTCCGCGGAGAAAGGTGTGCCGTCCTTTTTGAGCATCGTGTACTCGACGTTTCTGATACTCCCGACCTCCAGAGTCTTGCGCGCGCGCGCTATGGCGCGTTGTCTGTCTTCCGGCGCGATGAGTTCAAAAGCGTCCAGATCCAGCAATTCCTCGACGCGTTTACAACCATGCAACTCCGCATTTCGCTGGTTCGCCATCATGATTTTGCCCTTCAGATCGGTGACCGTGATGGCGTCAGGAGAGGTTTCGATGAGGCGCCGGTACCGCTCTTCTGCCTGCTTGCGCTCGGCGATCTCTCGTTGAGCCTGCCCATACAACCGGGTACTCTCAATGGCGATGGCCGCGTGGTTGGCAAATAAGGTCAATAATTCCAGGTTGGCCTGCGTAAAGCGCTGGCTTTCTGCATCGTCCAGGACGTGGATCACGCCGGTCACCTGGCCTTGCCAGATCATGGGCACGCTGAGTACAGCGGTGAAGGGCTGTTCTTCCTCGTAGGCAGTGGCCCGTCCACTCCAGGCGCGATAGTCGTCAATGATCAGTGGCTCCCCGGTCTGGGCCACGGTGCCAGCCGCGCCCTCGCCATACTCGAGCACCATTCCTGTGTAATCCTGCGGGGTGTTATAACTTATCACGCAGCGAACTCGCTTTTGGTCCGGATCGCACAGGTACATCCCGCCGCTCGTCGTATTTAGCAACAGCGCAGCCCGCTCGACGATGGTCTGGAGCAACGTGGACAACTCGTGAGGGGTGGTGATGTCGAGCACGGTTGCCTGAAGCACGTCCAGTTCTTTGGCTCGACGGCGCAGCGCCTCCTCCGCCCGCCTGCGCTCGGTGATGTCCAATGCAACGCCAGTTTGTCCAACGATCTTGTCATCTTTGTAGATAAGGTGAGCGACGAAACTGAACCACTTGATCTGATTCTCGTTGGTGATGACCCGCAGCTCGAGGAACGAAGACTTTTGTCTCGTCTTGATTTGATCGAGGTAAAAGTCACGCACCTGCTCTCGGTCTTGGGGATGAATGAAATCCAGATAGAGTTCCCCGATAAGCTCGCCAGGCTCGTCGTACCCCAGAGCCAGCGCCGCCGCCTCGTTGGCATACGTAAGCCGTCCCCGAATGTCCACGCTCACCAGGAGGGCCTGGGTACCTTCGACGATCCGGCGAAACTGCTCTTCACTCTCTCGCAGCGTTTCCACCGCCTGTCTGCGTTCCGCCAGTTCGCGCTGAACCGCCTCGTACAGTCGAGCGTTACGGATGGCGATGGCCGCCTGAGTGGCCAGCAGGCTCAGCAACTCGGCATCGGCTGGAGAGAAGGCAATTGGGGCGGTGGTGTTGACGTTCAGCACTCCGAGGAACTCGTCTCTCCACCGCACCGGCACGCCGACGCAGGCTGTAAGAGCATAGTCCTCCCAGGCGTCCGATCGTCCCTTCCAACGTTGGTAATCGTTTATAAGGGCTGCCTCGCCTGTCTCCAACACCTTGCCAGAGAGACCCTCTCCCCGGCGGAGAATGATCCCGGGAGGCGCCGCGGTGGGACCGATGGACACAACCCACTCCAGCGCATCCCGGTCGGGCCGGTAGAGATAGAGACCGCCCCCAGTTCCTCCCACCAGATCCACAGCCCAGGAGACGATAGAGTGGAGCAGGGTGTCCAGGTCCAACTGGGCGATCAGTTCGAGGCCCACCTCCCGCAGCGCCTCCAGTTGAGACGTTCGCTGCCGGATCTCTTCCTCCGCTCGTCTGCGTTCCGTGATGTCCTGTGCCGCTCCAATGATGCGCACGACGCGGCCTTGGGCCTCGTCCCATATAGGATACCCATATTCGCGCAGCCAGCGCGACTTGCCGTCCTTGGTGACGATCCGGTACTCGCTTACGCTCGGTTGACCTGAGAGGTGGACTTGCAGATTCTGGAGGGTAATGAACCTGTCATCGGGATGCACGAGACTTGGCCAGTCGCCGCGGGCCATCAATTCGTCGCAGGTCAAGCCCGTGATACGCGCAAGTGCCCCGGTCACCCACTCGGGCACAAGCGTGCCGTCCGGCTCGACTTGAACCGCATAGGCGATGTCCGATGTGAGTTCGGCGAGCGTTTGCCACCTTTCCTCGCTTTCCCGCAGGGCTTTTTCCGCCTGTTTGCGCTCGGCCTCTGATGTTTCTAACTCGGCGACGCGTTGGCGCAGCTCCGCCAATTCGGTCAAAAGCTGCTCTCTGGTCCTATGTTCGTCCATCTTGCGTACCTCCCAATTTGGGCTGAACCAGGATATGTCTCACGATTTCGTTCCGGTGCACGGTATGGAAATAGCTATTGGGCACCAACCTTCCGCTTGGGACGCCGGACGAGGGTTTTCAGACGATAGAATATCTCTGCCGGAAAGGGCCAGATGGGCAGCAGATCGATGTGGTATCCTGGCCCGGCGCTCTCTTTCATCAATGCCTGGGCCTGCTCAAGGTCGGCGCGGGAAGATGGATCTAGCTCTCGAAGTTGTCTCCAAATCGGCCCTGGATCGATCCCGGACTCGGTCAAGATGTCGTACTGCAATTGCCAGGCGACCAGTTCTCCCCGCACAGACAACGCCTCCAGCAATCCCTGTTCCAGGTGCTTCGCCTCGTGGGCGATCAATGAATAGAGTTGGGGATCTTCAGAGGGCTTGTCCTCGTAATCCGCGTTCAAAAAAAGCCCATAGCGCAGCTTGCGCCAATCGAACCACGCGGCCCCGGTGCCCTTCTGGCGCGTGAAACCCAGGCGAGTGCCGCGCTCCTCGATCCGCTTGGCGCTGGCCTTGCCGGTAGGCCCCGAATCGGCCAGAGCTTGCAGGGATTTTTTGAACCAGAGCTTTTTCTCCTTCTGCTTAGACTCGGCGCTCATCTCGATACCTCCTTGAATTTTCCGATTTTGCACTATTCGTTCTCATCCCGCGCTCTGCCTCTGAGTGCGTAAACGATGCGATAGACGACGTACACCACAAAGTACAAAGCCACCACCACCAGTACGATCAAGCCGATCAAGCCGACACAAAGCTCCATCTCTCGCCTCCACGGTTGTCACGAAACAAACCCAGTATAGCCCAACCCGGCATGGAAGTCAACAGCTTCCCTGACAAAAAACCGCCCCAACCTGTAAAGATTGGAGCGGTCGCCTGGCATTCGCTACCTGAACGTACACTGAAACCACGTCTCCTATTCGACAATGGTAAACACCCCGCCGTCGCTTCGCCCGAACACCTCCGGGAAGTACATCTCGTAGGCGTGAGTGGGGATCACGCCGTACTCGCCGGGCAGGCTGGTACGGATGAGATAAGTGTACTCGTACGTGCCGCGCGGCAGATAGGTGGCGAAAAGGACCGTCTTTTCGTCGCGCATCTCGGTGTGGCTGAACCACCACCAGCCGTAGCCGCCGCCCCACGGGTTGCGCCGGTCGGTGCGCGTCAGCTCGGGCGGCTTGCCAACAACGCTCGTCGTCTTGAGGCTCTGGTCTACCCCCTTGGCACCGGCGGGGAAGGGATCCTCGACCACCACGTAGTGCAGGTCGTTGGGAGCGATGATGGTCAGCCTGACCTGGATCACGTCGCCCACCCGCGCCCGGTCCAGCGCCCGGCACGGCTCCTCCTCCACGTCGCAGTCGGCCAGCGTGTATTTGCGGCTGACGATGATACCCCGGTTGAGCGCGGTCACCTCCGCCACCGGCTTGAAGTAACGCAGGTACATACTATAGTAGAGCCGACCGGTTCCCTCGTCCTCCCCCTCGGGTGCCCAGCGTTCGACGACGACGCGGTTCGCCTCGTCGGCCAGGAGCTCGGCGACCTCGATCTGCAATTTGGTCGTCTCATCGACGTTCTCGCGGTTCACACTCCCCTCGCCTAGCTCCTCGCCGTTGACGACGACGTGCCAGTCGTACGCTCCCTCCAGCTCGCCAGTGGCGACCATCCAGTCGGTGAGCGCCAGGATCGCCCAGGCAGTTTCCTGCGTCGTCTCCCAGTAGCCCTCCTTGCGGGCGACCATCAGCCAGCGGACGGTGTTGGGAGCTAGCCCGTTTTCCGGATCCAGGCGCGCCAGCGCGGCCAGCACGATGGCGGTGGAGCGGGTGTCGGTGTTCATCGCGTAATAGTCCACCCGTTCCTCCTCCCAGTGCGCGCCGGTGGCGCTGAGGATAGCGTCGCTGGTGATGTCGGAGAGCAAGGTCTCCATGCGCGTCGGCTTTTCTGGCTCCAGCAGACCGAAGGCCATCGCCAGGTAGGCCTTGCCAAAGGTATCGAGCGCATCCCGCTTGTTGAAAAGCGTGATCGTGCGCCCCAGGTCTCCCTCGCCCGCCTCGGCCAGCACGTAGAGGATGAACGCCTGCCGGTTCGCCTGCCAGTGCTTTTCCAGGTCGCGGGGACTGGCCAGGCTGTCCTCCAGGAACTCGACCGCCTCTTCCATCACCCCCTCATCCACCGCGAAACCGGCGCGATCCGCTTCGATCAGCCCCAGCAGAACGTAGGCGGTCAGGAAGGGGCGGGATTCGTCCAGGATCCACCAACCCCAGCCGCCATCGTAATGCTGCTGATTGTAGAGCCGCTGCAAGCCCTGGCTGACCAGGGCAGGTAGTCGTTTCTCCAGATCAGGCCGCTCGATTCCCAGCTCTGTGAAAACGCGGTAGGTGACGACGTTCGGCAAGAAACGGCTGACCGTCTGCTCGGTGCACTCGTAGGGATAGTGCTCCAGGTAATCCAGCCCGTCCACCATCCCCGCCGCCAGCGAGGGGTCGATGTGCACGGAAAGTTCCCCTTGCGAGGGATCGTAGCTGGGCGGCAGGACCACCGCCTCCAATCGCTGCCCGTCTTCTGCGAGTTGGCCCGCGGTGGCGACCACCTCGGGCGTGCTGTAGCGGTAGACCGGCAGGGTGATCTCGACGGCGTCGGCCAACTCTTGCGCGAGCGGGGCCGCGTCGCCGGAGGAACGCGCATCCGCCGACTGCCCGACCGCTCTCGCGCCAAAGAAGAGCTTGGCCTCCTGCACGTCCTCCACCGTCACCGGCCACACCACCTTCACCTTGTCGTTGGCGGGAATGCTGATCCGCTGACCCGCTGACCCTTCGGCTGTGCTCAGGGCAGGCCCGCCGATTCGCAGCCCATCCGCCTCAAAGACAAGCTCCACCTCCAGGGGCCGGTCGGTGTTGTTGTGAACCACCGCCGCCAGTTCGGCCTGGTCGCCGACGACGAAAAAGCGGGGGGCCACCGGGCGCACGAGCAGGTCCTTCGTGCTCACCACGTCCACGTTCACGTCGCCCACCAGCGTGTCGGCGGTGACGCCCCGCGCGCCCATGCGCCAGGTGGTCAGGTTGTCCGGCAGCTCCACGCTGACCGTCGCGTGGCCGTCCTCGTCGGTGCGGAGGCTGGGGTTCCAGTAGGCGGTGTCGGGGAAGCGCCGTCGCACAGCGCCAAACTCCTCGCCGGGGCCGCCTCCCCCACCCTTGGCGGAAGGGGCCACCGCCTGATTGACGCGGTCCCCCGAGATCGTCAGCCCGCAGGCGGTGCGCACGCCCAGGCCGCGTTCGCGCCAAAAGTGGCTCACAATGTCCGGCCCCGATTCGTCGGCCAGCGAGAGCACCGACAGATCCACCAGGTTGAGCGCCAATTCGGCCTCGACCGGGTTTCCGTGGCTGTCGGTGACCTTCACGTCGTAGGTCACCGTCTCGCCCGGCTGGTAGTGCTCGTCAGATGGCTTGTCAGGCGTCAGCGCGATGTCCAACACCTTCTCCGTGACCTCGATGGGCAGGTGGATGTAGCCGAGCTTGAAACTCGGCAGCGGGTTGGTCTCGTCCTCCCCCTTGACGATGAGAACCGAGACAAAGACGTTCGGGAGCAGGTCCTCGGTGATGGGGATCTCGATCTGCTCCGAGTTCGTCTCGAGCGTCTGCACCCAGTGGCGGTAGATGCGCCCGCGCTCGACAGTGACGAGCGCCTGGACCGGCCCCTGGTACGGGTGGGGGACGAGGATGGTCGCCGTGTCGCCGACCCGGTACTGCCGCTGGTCGCTGACGAGATCGATGCGGTCGTTGTTCTCCATCCGCCAGCTCACGTAATCGCGCCCGCTGACCCACATGTAGGTGGAGCTGCGCACCTCGTTCCCTCGTTCATCCTCCCCGCTGGCAAACACCTTGTAGACGCCGCCCTGTTCGGGCGTAAAGCTCACCGCCGCCTCGCCATCGCCGTCCGTCTCCACCGTGGTGGTAAAGACCGGCTCGTCCTCGACGGTCCACTCCCAGTAATAGTGGCCGTCCTCCGCCTGCTTGCGGACGTTGTACCAGTTGTGCTCGGCAAAGACGACGGTCAACTCCCGGTTCGGCGACGGCTCGCTGTCCCAATCTACGGTGATGATGTTGACGCTGTTTCTCTTATCCGTCTGGCCGACGTACCGTTCGGGGCGCAGGCCGACGTAGTACAGTCCCTTGTGGACGACGGCCTCGACCCGGTTGCTCACCTGCTGGTTGTTGACGTCGGTGACGGTCGCCTCCAGCGTGAAGCGCTGGCTGGCGAGGTATTCGGCGATGTCGGCCTCGACGCTGAAGGTAAAGCGCCCCTCCGCGTCGGTGACGCCATCCCCTTCGGCGATCAGTTCGCCGTAGAAACTATAGTACTCCTCGCGGCTATAGCGGCTGAAATCATAGTCGGTGAAATCCCACCAGCCTTTGCCCTGGTAGTTGAAGAAATGGTCGGTGGAGAGAATGTTGTAACGCACCTCGGCGCCGGCGACGGGGCCGCCAAAGTAGTAGGTTGCCTGGGTGGTGACGTTGATCTCGTCGCCCTGGACGTATTCCGGCTTGTCCGTCTCGACCGTCACCTGAAACTCGGGCTTGCGGTACTCGGCCACCTGGAAGTTGGCGTAAAAGCTCCGGTTTTCGTAGGTCGCCTCGATGGAGTAGGAGCCGAGGGCCGCTTCCTCGCCCAGGTCGAACTCGCCATCCAGCGTGCCCATGTCGCTGACGGGCAACTCGTCATTCAAAACCTTGGTGCCCTGTGGATCCCAGATGACGATACGGACTGGATCGTCTCCCGTCGGCAGCGAGTAGTGGGCGTCGTCGTCGCCGCGCAGGATGCCCTTGAAGTAGACCGTCTGGCCGGGGCGATAGATGGGCCGGTCGGTGAAAAAGTAGGCGGTAAAGTCGTCCTCATACTCTTCGGTACGCAGGTCGAACTTCCAGGACGAGATGCCCTCGTCCCACTGGTTGCTGGCCGCGGCAAAGTCCTCGCCCGGATTATCCGGATCGCCGACGAAAGCGAACACGGGATTCCAGCGCCGCATCGGTTCGTGCTCCTCGCCGACGAACACGCCATCCCCATCGGTCGTCCCCTCCGCCAGAACGTCGCCGAATTCATCCATCACCACGATGGGCAGGTCGGGCGCTACGTCGCCGGAGCGCAGATCGGTGGCCCAGATCAGCGATTCGGTCGCGGTCGTCTTTACGCTCAGGTGACGCCGGGAGACGACCAGCATCTCCCGCTGGAGCGATGGAGGTCCACACTCCCGCGCGTCGGGGTAAATGCTGTCATAGTCGCTCCATATCTCCAGGTAATAGAGACCCGGAGCGAGCAGACCCTCTGCGTTGTCGGCCAGGTTGGCGCCATAGATGACGCGCTGATTCAGCGGCGGCTCCACGTCCAACGACCACTGGCGGACGAGGTTCTCCTCGCTGCCTTTGTAATTATCCCAGTATTCCCACCAGTTATCTCCGTTCGCGCGCAAAAAGTGCTCCAGCGGCATGCGGTAGAGGGCAAAGTTGACCCGGCTCAGGTTGCGGACGGTCACAAAGGCCCTCGTCTCGGTGTACCCGCTGTAGACGCCGATCCGGTGGGGAGCGTGCAGGTAGATCGAGGGGCAGTAGGCGCGGGTGCTCCAGCGGATGGTCGTGTCCTCGCCCAATTTGTGTCCATACCGCCCGCGCACGTCGCCGCTGATGGTCACCTTGTAATCGGTGTTCGGCTCGACGGGGAAGGAAAGGTCGAGCGCGGTGTCGCTGTCCCACCAGTAGGTGTAAACCGCAGTCTCCGAGACGGGCGGGCTGATGGTAAAGTTGTCCTCGATCGATTCGGGATCCATCGGGCTGGAAAAAGAGATCTCCAACCCGCCCCGAGGCGCGGCGCGCTCCTCGCCGTCGGACGGATCGGTGTAGATGATGCGAGGATAGGCGATGGTGTCAAAGATCCACGTGAAGGGTTCCTGCGTGCCGGCCTCGCCGCCGAGCGCCTGGGCGCCGCTGGCGACGCTCGCCCGGTACGTGGTGCCGAAATCGAGCGGATAGTCGGGGGTAAAGCTCATCGTCTCCACGCCGACCTTTTCCGGCCCTTCACCTTCATCCCACGACCACTGGTAAGGCTCGTAGGCGTACCCGTACGGCAGGGCCAATCCCTCGTCGCGCCACTCGAAGGTCCCTTCAACGATCGCGTGGGTGACCGAGTCCTCCAGGATGAAGGCAGTCTCGGCAGACCTGTGGTCCATCGGCTGGTTGAAGGCGATGTGGATGGTCGGGTCGGTGCTGACGTAGATGGTGTCCAGATCGGGGTGGGTGGCGACGACGGCGGGCAGGATGGTGGTGAACTCCCAGCTAAAGTCGTCGGTCAGCACGCCGCCGGTCGTGTCGGTCAGCCCCGCCGCGACCCGCGCCTTGTAGGTGGTGGCTGGCTCAAAGCCCTCGTCTGGGGTGAACAGATAGATGGAAGTGTTGAGCCACTCCCCCGTACCGCGCACCGGCGGCACGAAGGTGAGCGGCTGCGGCAGATTGCCCTGGTCCTCGATGGCGGTCAGGGGCACGACGGGCCGGTTGAAGAGAACGGTGACGACGGCATCGGTGGCGATCTCGGTGGTATCGCTTGCCGGTTGCACGGCGGTCACCTCCAGGAAGCCGACAGTGGTGAAGTGGAACTGGACCGGCTCTTCGAGCGCCAGGTTCTTGGCGCTGCGGGCCTCATCCTTGAGGGTGACGGTATAGCGCGTGGCCCGCTCAAAGCCTTTTTTGCGCGGCTTGAACTGCACCACGCGGTCGGAGGGCCACTCGAAATCCCCGGAAACGGACGGCTCGATGGTAAAGGCCGCCTCCACCGTCTGCGCGTCCATCGGCTGGTCAAAGACCAGTTGCAGCGGTGCATCGAGCCGCTGTTCCTCGCCCTGGGCCGGCATCACCTGGATCACCTGCGGCGGCAACGGCGGGAGTGGGGTAGACGTCGGGCCAGGGGTTGGCGACGGCGTTGACGTCGGCGTCGGGCGAGGTCCGAACCGACAAGACAGTAATATACTGAGAATGACCAGGGCAGAAGCGATAATTGTAAAGTGTCGCTTATTGAACTCCATCTATACACCTCATTTCAGTGGGAACGACTCGGAAATATCTCTCCCTCACAGAACATTTCATTCTGGCATCGACCGTTAGGTCAACGCAGACAGCTTTTCCTGGAGCCAGAGGTTGATCAAGGTCTCTGTAGACACTCCTTGCCTCCGTGCCTGAGTACGTGTCTGGAGTAAGACATCCTTCGCTATGGCACAGTACATTTTGCTCGAAGACAAGTCAATGTCTGCCTCAACGGTCTCCATGAAATCTTCGTAATCGGCACTGCTGTGAGTATCCCAGAATCCCCAAAACTCTTCCAGCGAGTGGAAATCCTCTGGCAGCGTATCTCTTGGTCCCAAGTCCGTTTTATTTTGCATAGCTTCTCCGTTCCTTCTTATCCATATCACGTGCGCTCAGAATCAGAGCCTCGTGAGTCAATTTGTGGATGAAAAACACCACCAGATAGCGTCCTGTTTCTGTTCGACCCAAAGCTCGATAAACATCCTCACCACGAAAATGGCCTCTGTTCATTCTCCTGATCTTTGGCCTGCCAGCAAAAACCTCCTCAACTTCTTCGGGAAAGACACCGTGCTTCACTTCAAGTTTTTCTACAACGTTTTCCAGCCAAATAAAGCCTACGATTTTCATCTCCATTCCCTTTTGAGGTTTCCGCTCAATCAGCCACTTCTATTATAACATAATTCCCCTCAATTTCATCTCCGTTCGCATCTATTCCCACCGCCGTAAACGTGTGCGTTCCAACCGTCATTGGCCACAACGCCTGGTAGGGTGGATGAGTCAGCGTTGCCAACGGTTGCTCGTCTACCATCAGCGTCATCTCCCGCAGCGCGACACCATCAACGGGACGGGCAGCCACGAGGATCTGCTGCACTGCTTGTGGAATCTCCGATGACAGCCGGTAACGGCTTCCCTGGTCAGGGCTGGTCAGAGTTAGGGAATAAGTGGGATCGGCACCCGTTTGTGGTCCAGTATCTGCCGCTTGAGTGTTGGGGCATAGGGGAGAGTATGTTTCTGGTGGCTGGGGGATGTTCTGTGAGCGAATCCAGCCCTGCGCTTCGGCAGGGTAGAGTGTGTATCGCTCTCGTGTGGTGAATTCAGACGGACAATCGGGACCGGCCAACAGGCCGTTGCGCACGTCGAGCGTGTACGACCAATGCCAGTCATCCATTCGAGTAGGCTCGGTTCCCTCAATAAAAATCTCGCTGATGGTGCGAGGACAACGCACAGATTGCCGCTGACCGCTGACTGCTACCGGCTGACTGCTGCCAGCTACCGGCAAAAGCCCGCTATCCGCGCACACCTCCACCTCCACCATCCCCGCCGGCTCCACAAACTCGCGCACGGGACGGCCCTTGAGCAACGTCTCCATCACATCGTGCCAGATGGGTGCGGCACCCGTTGCCCCAGTGACGTGATGCATCGGCTCGTTGTCGGCGTTGCCTACCCACACACCGGTTACGAGGTCAGGGGTGTAACCCATCGTCCAGTTGTCGCGCCAGTCGGTGGTGGTGCCGGTCTTGGCGGCGGCCGGGCGAGAGAGTCGCAGCGCGCTCCCCTCGCCAAAGGTGGGGGCGCGGGCAAAGTTGTCGCTCAGGATGTCGGTGATGAGGTAGGCCACGCACTCGTCCAGCGCGCGCTCGCCGGGCGCGGCTTCCCAGACTTTGAGCACCCCATAGTGGCGGTGGTCCCTACGGGACACCGTCCGCCCGTTGCTATCCTCCACGCGGGCGATGGTCACCGGCTCCACGCGATAGCCGGTGTTGGCAAAGGCCGCGTAGGCACCGGTCAGCTCCAGCAGGCGCACCTCGCCGCCGCCCAGCGTCAGCGCCAGGCCGAAGCGATCGCCGGAGGGGAACAATCCGACGTCGTCGAAAGTCGTGATGCCCAGCGAGCGCGCCAACCCCGCCATTTCCTCGATGCCCACGTGCTCCAGTACCTTGACTGCGACGAGATTGTAGCTGGAAGCGAGCGCCTCCCGCAGCAACACCGGCCCACGCCACTGGAAGTCGTAATTCTGCGGGACGTAAGGATCGCCCTCGCGGGTCACAAAAGCCGTGCGCACGTCCAGCATCATCGTGGCCGCCGTGAGCGGATCGGGGCGGGCGGGGTCAAAGGCGGCGGCGTAGGTGATGGGCTTGATCGAGGATCCGGGCTGGCGCGCGGCGACCGCGCCGTTGACCGCACCGTCGATGCGCGGGTCGAAATAGTCGGGGCTGCCGACCATCGCCAGCACCTCGCCGGTGCGCGGATCCATCACCACCACCGCCGCGTTGCGCACGTTGTGCGGCGGCTGACCGTCGCGCGTGTCGGCCAGTTGCGCCAGCCGGTGGCGGACGATGCGGCGCGCTGCATCTTGCGCGTCCAGGTCGAGCGTGGTGTAGACCTGTAACCCCTGGGTGTAGATCGCTTCCAGCCCGAACTCTTTCTCCAATTGGCCTCGCACGTACATCACGAAATGGGGCGCCTCGATGGGGAAGGGAACCGAAGCAAAGTGCAGATCCTCCCCGGCTGCCAGGTCGGCCTCCTGCTGAGAGATGTAGCCGTGCTTGACCATCAAGCCCAGCACCACGCTCTGGCGCTCCTGGGCGGCCTTCGGGTTCTCCAGCGGGTTGTAGAGGAAGGGCGACTGGGGTAACCCGGCCAGCAACGCGCATTCCGCCAAGTCAAGCTCGGCGACGGACTTGGCAAAGTAGGTGCGGGCGGCGGCCTCGATGCCGTAGGCCAGGTTGCCATAGTTGCTCTCGTTCAGATAGAGGGCCAGAATCTCGTCCTTGCTGTACGTCCTCGACAAGCGCCAGGCCAGGATCGACTCGCGCAGCTTGCGCTCCAGGCTGATCTCGACCCGCTCCTCCGGCGAGAGCAGCAAGTTGCGGGCGAGTTGCTGGGTGATGGTGCTGCCGCCGGAAAGGATCTCGCCGCCCTGCACGTTGATCCAGAGCGCGCGGGCGATGGCCCAGAGATCGACGCCGGGGTTGCGGTAAAAGCTGGCGTCCTCGGTGGCGATGGTCCCGTCGATGCAAGCCTGGGGGATCTCGTCCAGCGGGACAGGCGTGTGCGCGCCGCCATGGGGATCGAGGATCTCGTACAGCAATCGCCCACGCCGGTCGTAGATGCGAGTGGATGGGGCGGCGGCTCGCTCGTAGAGCCGGTCAGGGGAAGGGAGATCGACCAGCAATCGGCGGGCCAGGCCGGCGGCGACCAGCGCCAGCAACAGGGCGACGACGAATGACGAACGACGAACGATGGATGACCAAGATCGTTTTGACATCGGAATCCTGTAGCGGGAATTATACTTTGGATCGGGCAAAAAAGAAACCCAAAGGGTCTGCGAGACCCTTTGGATTTCGTACGTCACTCACCCTCGCGCCCGGCTCACTGAGGCGTAAAGAGACTCAACGGCAACTCGGCGCCCGCCGCCCTGACGCGCTCCAGGAACTTGGGAATGTGTCCGGTGGCGGTAAAGTGCCCGCTGATCTTGCCCTCCTTCATGCCGGCCTGTCGGAATTCAAAGATGTCTTGCAGCATGATGACGTCGCCCTG
>Ga0180434_10001283_pt1 | contig 36261 bp, 45 predicted proteins | sample SS_ome_7_FD_132453 | JGI IMG/M metagenome (GOLD analysis project Ga0180434, IMG submission 132453) | Hypersaline lake sediment archaeal communities from the Salton Sea, California, USA - SS_1_D_2 metaG | ecosystem: Environmental > Aquatic > Non-marine Saline and Alkaline > Hypersaline >... | reverse complement strand
CGGGAAGGTTCGAGTCCTTTCACCGGCACCACGTTCACGGGCCGACAGGCCGACGGTTATCTGGCGAAACTGGTAAACGCGCTCCCCTGACCGGGAGTGGATCTTTTCGGAGGTCCGTGGGGTTCGAGTCCCCGTGTCCCTGCGTAGTAGGGACTAGCCGTTACCTACTTCCTCGTTCGTGAACGGCATGCGAGGGTGGCGGAACTGGTATACGCGCCGGACTAAGAATCCGGTGGGCACAGCGCCCATAGGGGTTCGACTCCCCTCTCTCGGACCATCCCCACATCGGGGGAAGATCTCACATGGAGAGGTGGCCGAGCGGTCAAAGGCACCGCACTGCTAACGCGGAGGTCCCGAGAGGGGCCCGTGGGTTCGAATCCCACCCTCTCCGCCACTATGGGTGCGTGGCGCAACTGGAAGCGCAACGGATTCCAAATCCGTCGGTTGGGAGTTCGAGTCTCTCCGCACCTGCCAGTTCATAAGTGGAATCTCGAGTATCAGCACCGTGCTGATAGTGGCCGTTCCTCTTATGGACCCGAGCCGGGATGGCGTAATCGGTAGCCGCGCTGGATTTAAAATCCGGTGTCCCACTGTGGGCGTGGGGGTTCGAGCCCCTCTCCCGGCACCAGGAGGCTTGGCCGAGCGGTCAAAGGCGGCGGTCTTGAAAACCGCAGTCCCTTCACGGGGACCGGGGGTTCGAATCCCTCAGCCTCCGCCACGCTTTCAAACAGAGCTGTTGCAGGTCGTGGGTGGGTTCGGAGCACGGACCCTTGGGGTAGTGTCAGGGCGGAGGTGACCCCGTGATCCATCCTGACAAGCCCTCGGACGTGACCCCCCGGAACGACCTCAAGTACTGGGTCCGCCGCTGTTGCGACACGAGCAACAAGGCCGTCTTCTACCTGACCTACCAGGGGATGGGACTCCGGCTCCATCCGGCCCGAGGTGCGTACCTCAAGCACAACGGAACCCAGAAGCTCATCCAGCACGACCCCAAGCGGCACAAGGGTCGGGGGTGGCAGCAGAACCTCATCGACGACATCGAGGAAGCCTACAAGGCCCTCATCGGTGGTCGGGGTGATCCCATCGAGTTGTACTTCGGGGATGTCATCCGCGAGGAGGTCGCCCGTCGGGAGTCTGGGGACAAGCGCCTCGAGGGCGAGCGGGAGTCCTGGGTCGAGTGGCTCACCGACGACGAGCTTCCCCTCGTCATGGGATCCTGGTGCTACTACTCCGGTCTCGTTCACGGGGAGTTCCACATCAGCCGGGTGCCGAAGGTCGACTACTACATGACCGACGAGGAGTTCGATCAGGCGGCGAAGCTGAGTCACTCCAACCTGTTCATCACCCTCAAGCGGCTCGCGGTCGAACGGATGAAGCGGGCCAACGCACTCAAGAAGTCCTGACACCTCACGGAGAGGTGGCCGAGCGGTCGAAGGCGCTGGTCTCGAAAACCAGAAGTCCTTGTAAGAGGGCTCGTGGGTTCGAATCCCACCCTCTCCGCCAAGGAACATCACCAGCTAGGTTTCAATCCTCGAGATCCCGCGTAGTATGGGTGGACGGTGGATCTTTGAAGGTTGTCTGGTTCGGTCGGCGGGAAGCATCCCGAGGTATGGAAGGGTCCCAATTCTAGGTGCGGGGGCCTTCTAGCGGGGTGTCGAGCAGAGCCTCTGGGGGATCAACAGCCTCCATGCCTGTGCGCCACCGGGCCAGAGAGCCTTCAAGGATCCCGATCTTTGACAAGGGGGTGAAACGGTCTCGACTGGTAGTACAAGGTCGGACTGCGTGACACCACTGAGAAGGAACTGACGCTCCTCTCGCCATGGTCGCCTGATTCAGGCGATGCCCTGGGACGATAGATTCCCAGGTGTTCCCCCCGCGAGGACGCACCGAGTAGCGGGGTGTGGGCATAATGACACGGCGCTAGGGTCGCCCTGACCGTCAAGGGTGACCCGAAACTCATAGACGGGAAGACCGCTGGGAAAGACCAGCAAACCCCGCCCGAGGGTAGAAGGGCTAGGTCACGTAGACGTTCGGCTGGCGCTGATCAGGACGCGGGTTCGACTCCCGCCACCTCCACCACTTTCGAGGAAGGGCTACCAAGCCTCCGATTGGTAGCCCTTCCTCGTTTGGTAGCTCCAGGGTTTCTGCTCCCTCGAAGCGGCGTAGTAGATGCAGAAGGAGGACACGTCGTGCCCACGGCGACCGGCCATCTGCGCTACGGACCCCAGAGCCATACCGTCAAGCGACGCTCGGGGTGGTGGCTGCTCATCATCTGCGAAAGCGACTGGTACGAGTACTACGCTCCCCTCGCACAGGCCGAACTGCCCCCCGAGTGGGTCAAGGCCGTCGACCGCCGCCGTGCCACGGGCTCCGCTGACCCGGAACCCCGCCTCGCCGTCCTCCGTCCGTATCTGCTCGAGCCCGCGTGGAAGCCACACATCTGCTGCGTCCGCCGAGAACGACCGAAGCGCCACGTTGATCTGTGGGAACTCGGCATCAAGATCGGGGACCTCATGGACGACGAGGTCCACCGCATCGAGTCCGCCAAGTACCTGCGGGCCAAGGCGGCGAACCTCGAGGAGCAGTTGATCACGAACCGCAAGCCGACGAGGGCCAACCGGCTCCGCAAGGAGATCGACTCAGCCCTTCGGACGGCGGAAGCCCGTGACGCCGATCTCCCTCGTATCCGAAGGCTCTTGGGGCACGCCCGGAGGAACTGGCTCCAGATGGCGGCGGCGAAGGGAGTGTCCGTGGCCTTCGAGCCCGGTGCGGAGATCGAGTTCGAGTTCAACGAGTCTCCTCGGTCGAACGGTCGGCATTGGTGGTTCGATGTCCGCTGTGGGGCGCTCCACGCGGTCCGTAAGGCGTTCGGGCTGCGTCCGAAGGTCTACCCCGCACCGCACCTGACCTTCGCCGTCAGGGAGGGGCTGGAGGACCGTGAGCCGGACTAGCGGGGAATGATCTCGAGGACCTTGCGGCGTTCGTCAGACCCCTGCGGGAACGTCTTGGCGAACCGGATGAGGTCTTCCCGGATAACACGTTCGGGGGCCGGAGACGCCTTGCGGCAGCAGGAGGTGACTCCTGTCGCCTTGGCCAGGATGGGGATGAGGCCCGGAACGAGTTCCGGGTTCTCATCCCCGAGCCTGGCGATGGTGCTCTTGAGGCTCATGATCTAGCCCTTGAGGTGGGCCAGGATCGCCTTGCGCTCGGCGCTCCCCTTGGGAAGGGCGTGGGCGGTACGGATGAGGTCCTCACGGAGGGCGGTCGCCTTCTTGCCCTGGCTCTCCGCCTTGATCTTGCCGCAGACCTTCTTGGCGGTCTCCATGTTCCCGTACTGCTTCATCTGGTCCTTGATGCACTGGTCCCAGGGGTACTTCTCCTTGGCCTTCTTGTCCTTCTTGTCACCCTCGGACTTCTTCTTCTCGCAGTTGTCGCGCATCGGACCCTCGGGCAGCTTCTCACATCCCGCTTCCTTGTCCGTCGAGACCTCCTTGATCGCCTCCTTGTCGTCCTCCTCGGCGGCGGACTTGTCGCAGTCGATCAGACCCTGCTCACAGAGCATGGCCAGGACGGGCTTGCGGGCCTCGGCGTTGTCGTGGGCGAGCCGGACGAGACCCTCGAAGAGTTCCCGCTCGGGGCCCGCGAGGGCCGCACGCTTCTCGGACGCGCTCTTGGGGATGGTCGGACGCTCGGGCTTGAGGTCCATCGGCTCCTCGTCGGCCTTGCCGTCCTCGAGGATGCCCTCCTCCTGCTTGTCGAGAAGCTCCTCGGACTCCTGGCCCGTGAACTCCCCGTCCATCCAGGGCTTGTCTGCGTCCGAACCGGGCACACCCACAGCACCGGGGGTCACTTCCCCGATCTCTTCGGCGTCGAAGTCCGCCGACTTGACGAGGTTCAGGATCTTGCGGCGTTCGTCACTCCCCTTGGGGAACGTCGCCGCCGTCTTGATCAGTTCGACGCGCAGGTTCTGATGGGCGGGCATGGGGAGACCTCCAGTAGTGTTTGCCTACCTCTGGTCTCGTATTGAAGATCTACCGAAGAGGGTTTCAGCCTCTCCTCCCCGGCGTAGTAGAGGTGGAGGAGACCAACATGGAGTGGGTCATCGAACAACGAAGAGGGAACGCCCACGGGGGAGACGTGTACCTGCGGAAGTCGCAGGCCGGGAACCTCGTGTGGGGTGATCTACGCGACGCCAGGGTCTTCCAGTTCGCGTCCAAGGCTCAGAAGTTCCTCCACAAGAGCGGACAGGAAGGGCATGTCGTCCGGCTCATCCGTTCGAGCCCCAAGGACTCCTTCTGGCTCGTCTCACGTCCCGACGGTTCCCACAACGGGTAGGATGGAGAAGCGATGGCAGACAGATTCTGGAAGCTGACCAAGGACGAGGTTGCCTCGATGCAGAAGGAAGCCCGCGAGGCCGCAGCCCTTCGTGCCGATCTCGACCGACGTTGCCTGGAAGCGACCGAGGTGATCTGTGGCCTGAGCGACGCGATGTCCGTCGAGGAAGCCCAGGAGGAGTACCAGAAGGCGGCGGATGTGCTGCAGAAGGCTCCCGTCCCGGCCTACATCGCCCCCGTGAAACGATGGGCCGGGGGACCCCCCGAGTCCGACGCCTGGTACTGGGATCGCCCATGACGCACTGGAACAACGAGACCAACGAGAACTGCCCCCTCCGGAAGGTCGTGAACGTTCGACCCTCCGTGATGAACCGCTCGATGGTCATCGAGTCCCTCGAGTGTGGGCACGAGGTGCCCCGCTACACGGTCGAGAAGGCCCGGAAGCGTCGGCGGTGCGTCTACTGCGGGCAGATGGCCGACTGGGACCGCACCAAGGAGATGCTGGCCCCGGAGTTCGAGCATGAGGGGCGGTGAGCACCTGTACGTGATCCAGATGGACGTCACGGGAGCCTTCAAGGTCGGACGGACATCCAACCCTCCCCGACGACTCGCGGAACTCCAAACAGGGGCTCCTCACAAGCTACGCATCATCTGTGTCGCCTTCGGCCAGGGCTTCCGGGAGCGGAAGGTTCACGCCCTCCTGCGTCGCTATCGGACGCGGGCCTACTCGGGCGAGTGGTTCCACGAGGAGGGGTTCGGGGAGATCCCCGATGACATCTACGAGTGCATCCCTCCGGAGGCCCTCGAGGACATCGACTGGTGGATTCCGAAGCCGTGATCAGGCGGCGGGGGCGAACGCCTCCCTGATCGTCGGGGGGCGCTCCACGTCGGTGTCCACGCAGTCCCAGAGACTGTCCTGAACCGGGGGACGCGTCGCACGAGCCCCCTCCAGCTTCTCACGGTACTCCGACACCGAACTCACCTTGAAGACGTGGACCATCTCGATGGGGATACAGATGTTCTTCCTCATGATCGATCTCCTAAGAGCCCGATCTTACACGAGGAGCAAGAGGGTTCTCCAGAGCTGGGTTTCAGGAACCCCGAATCAGCGTAGTAGAGGAAAGGAGATCCCATGTCCTCTACCGCACGCGCCAGGAAAGACGAACCCAAGCACCGGGACCTGAGGCCCTACCAGTGGGACGCCGTCTACCACATCACGGCTCAGATCGCTGACGGCCAACGGGAACTCGGCATCCAGTCCCCGACCGGCTCCGGCAAGTCCCTCATGATCACGACCATCCTCGCCAAGGTCGTGCGGAGGTTCTTCCAGTCCGCCATCATCGCCGCCCCCGCCGTCCAGATCGAAGACGGCTTCTACCGGAACCTCATCATCGAGGGGGAAGGCAGTCCGATGGCCGGGTCCGCATCGCGGATTCGCTACGAGATCGACCGCGACGCGTTCTTCATCCGTCCCCGCGAGAGCAACCTCGAGGCCAACACGCAGATGTTGGAGAACCACGTCCGGGCCAAGTCGCCCGACGTCCCGGTCCTGCTTACGACACACCAGCAGGTCACCAAATGGGACGTCGAATCCCTCCCCTCCGACCTGACGGGACGAGCCTTCATCGCGGACGAGGCACACCGGGCCGGGCTCAAGGGCTCCGACGCCACGAAGCTCGCCCTGTTCCTCGAGGAGTGGAAGAAGCGCGGGGGGACGGTCCTCTACGTGACGGCGACCCCCTTCCGCTCGGACGGCATGCGGGTGTTCCCGGAGGGGATGGACCCCTTCATGTGGACCATCGCGCAGCACGCGGCGACCGGCGAGTTCGCCCCGAGCAACTTCAAGATCCGCACGGCGATCATCGAGGGGGCGAAGGCGAACTCGGTCGTCCAGTTGTCCGGTGACTCCCTCTCACGCCACGAAGACAAGAAGGGGATGTCCTACCTGGCCATGATCAAGCAGTGGGAAGAGGACGGTCGCCCCAAGGCCGTGTTCATCGTCCCTGGCAAGAACTCCATGTCCTGGACCAAGCGGTTCAAAGCGCTCCTCAAGGAGCGGAACCCTGGGACCCGCATCCTCGACGTCGTGGGCGTCGGGACGGAACCCAAGAAGGCGCTCGTGGAGGCCCTCGAGCACGAGCAGAACGTGGAACGGTACGAGGACTCCAAGGTCGACGTGATCCTCGCCTGTCGGCGGTTCGACGAGGGCACCGACTGGCCGCTGTGCTCCCACGTCTACAACTACGGCATCCCGGCCTCGTTCACGCGGATCATCCAGCGATGGGGCCGCTCCTTCCGCGACAAGAAGGGAATCGAGGGCTACCCGAAGGAGCACGTCGAGAACGCCCACATCGTGTTCTTCGTCCCGAGGGTGAAGAAGAACGTCCTCAAGCAGTTCGAGGATCAGCACCACGACCACGCCTGCCTCCTGGCCTGCTACATGGCCGACTGGGAGACGGCCCGCGACTTCGGCATGTCCCTCCGCATCCGGTTCGAGAAGCACTTCAGCCGGATGAAGCGGTGGGAGGCCAAGAAGAAGCGGCAGAAGGGCCAGGACCCGGAGCGGGAGCGCATCAAGGCACAACAGACGCTCGAGGTGTCAGACCTCGCACGGGCAGAGGCTGTACGACTCCTCGCCAAATTCGAGGCGGCATTGGAGCGACCTCCCACGGTCGAGGAGGCCCAGACCTACGTGGACGCCTTGAACCTCGAGGAAGAGGAACTGCAAGCGGTTCACGCGGTCATCACGTCCCTCACGGGGAACGAGGATCCGGGAGTCATCGACAACGCCGAGGACTTGTTCGGGACAATGGGGGGGATCTCGCGGGCCGAGGTGACCCGTGTGTACCGGGAGGCGGTCGCCCCATGGCGGCATCAGACGTTCAGCGTCCTCGGGGCGACGCAGAAGGTCTACTCGGAGTTCACGGGCCTGGACGCGAACGACCTCGCGGAACGGCTCCGGGATCGGGTCGTGAGGCCCGATCTAACGCTTCCAATGATCCACAAGGCCCTCCGAGCCTATCACAAGGAACACGGTCGGATTCCCCGCTCGAAAGACACGAGAGTTGTTGTTGAGTTCTTGGGGTTCCAGGACACATGGTGCGCCATCAGTGCAGCACTTTGGAGGGGAGGAAGAGGACTTCCTGGGGGGAGTTCACTCATCCAGGAGGCCCGAAAGCTGGGTCTCTCGGAAGTGAAGCCCGACTTCACGCTTCCGATGGTCCGGAAGGCGATCAGGGCCTTCTACAAGGAACACGGTCGGACTCCCCATAGTAAGGATGGGGATGCCTCCGAGTACATGGGAATGCCCGGAACCTGGAGGCATGCAAACAGTTCCCTTGTCAAAGGGAACCGGGGACTTCCTGGGGGGAGTTCGCTCATCCGGGAGGCCCGAAAACTGGGACTGGCTCCCCGAGATCTTCTGGAGCTTCCGATGGTCCGGAAGGCAATCAGGACCTTCCACAAGGAACACGGTCGGACTCCTCATAGTAATGATGGAGATGCCTCCGAGTACATAGAATCTCAGGACACATGGGGGGCCATCAATTCAGCACTGTATATAGGGAGGAGAGGACTTCCTGGGGGGAGTTCACTCATCCGGGAGGCCCGAAAGCTGGGTCTCTCGGAAATGAAGCCCGACTTCACGCTTCCGATGGTCCGGAAGGCGATCAGGGCCTTCTACAAGGAACACGGTCGACCGCCTTTTCTCCATGAGGAAGCTACCAAGTACATAGGGTTTTCGGAAAACTGGAAGAACGTCAATTGGGCTCTGGTTAGGGGTTCCAGAGGACTTCCAGGAGGAAGCTCCCTCACTGACGTTTCCGTGCAGATGGGCCTAAAAGACCCATCCATAAAAAAGCCCGACCTCACGCTTCCGATGATCCATGAGGCCATGCGGAAATTCGACAAGACGCATGGGCATCGGCCTCGCCCTCAAGATGGGGATGCCTCTATACACTTTGGCTATCCTGAGACTTGGAGCGCTGTTGACACAGCCCTTCTAAAAGGATCGCGGGGTCTTGTCGGCGGGAGTTCCCTCACCAAAGAAGCACTTCAATTAGGTCTTCGAAACCGGAAACCCACGCTTACTCTCGCACAAGTCAAAAAGGCGATCAGAGAATATCACAAGAAACATGGACACCCCCCTACCACCTACTCTGGGGACGCCTCTGCACACTTCGAGTCCTCTGAGACCTGGATGGCAATCAACGCGGCGCTCCGTGCTGGCGTGCGAGGTCTTCCCGGAGGGAGTTCCCTCGCCAAACTCAAGAAGGAGATGGACCTCGGCACCCGCCTAACAATCCCGATGGTTCACAAGGCAATAAGGTCGTTCTACGTGGAGCACAGGAAACGTCCGGTTGTAAAAAGCGGTGATGCCTCCAAGTACTTCGGGTTTCCTATCACGTGGGGGACCGTATCTAAGAACCTGCGGAAGGGGGGCCTGGGCCTCCCCGGAGGAAGCAACCTTTCCAAAGAAGCCAAGAAGCTGAGCCTCAAAGGGAGGAAGTCATGAACCGCCTCTACAAGAGCGACATCGAGTGGACGGACTACACCTGGAACCCCATCACCGGATGCTCCAAGACCAGCGCCGGGTGCCGCCACTGCTACGCCGAGAAGATGGCCTTCCGCCTGTCCGGTCGCCCCTCCACGGGATACGACCCCAAGGACCCCTTCGGCGTCACCATCCGACCCGACCGCCTCGACGACCCCAAGGGCCTCAAGAACGGGAGCCGCATCTACGTCTGCTCCATGTCCGACATCTTCCACCCGGAGATCCCCGAGACCTTCCTCCGTCGCGTCTTCCGGACCATGTGCGAGGACCGGAGGCACACCTACCAACTCATCACGAAGCGCCACAAGCGGATGCTCGAGTTGGCCCACAGTCTCCCCTGGCCCGACCACATCTGGATGGGCGTCTCCGTGGAGGGACCGGACTACCTCCACCGCATCGACTACCTGCGGGCGATGCCGACCCCCAACCGCTACGTCAACTTCGAGCCCCTCATCGAAGAGATCCCCCGCGACGTCCTGAACCTCCGGGACATCCCGATCTCGATGGTCGGAGCCGAGACCGGCCCGAAGGCCCGACCCTTCGATCTCGACTGGGCTCGGAACATCCGCGACGCGGCCCTCCGTGATGGAGCGCAGTTCCACATGACCCCGCGACGTGGGTCGAAAGACCGGGGCATCCTCGACGGCGAGATCTGGGTGGCCGACTTCAGGAGCGCCGCATGAACCACTTCCAGACCGAACACCCCCACGACTTCACCGAGGGGGCCGTCCGCAAACACGGGTCCAAGATGGAGACCCGGAAGCGGGCACTCGAGACCGTTCGCTCCTGCTCCCCCATCCTGTGGTCCCGCAAGGACCAAGCCCTCCACCACGACTGGATGGAACTCGCCGGAGTCCATGCCCCAACTTGCCAGTTTCTCCTCGACGAGAACGCCCTCGGGTCCAAAGCCAAGTTCATCGGCGTCGACCTCGAGGAGTCGATCATCGACGGGTGCCGCACCCACTACGGAGACGACGTCCCCGCTGAGTGGGTCCACGGGTCCCTGACAAGCCTCCTGAGGGACATGGAGGCGTTCCAAGGGGTCGGAGTCCTGGTCTACGACTCCGAACACGCTGTGAGGGGCAGAGGGACTATCGAGGCCGTCCTGCCCGTCCTCTCCCGGTTCGCCTTCCGCCAGGAAGAGAAGCTCGGGGAGTTCATGCTCGTGATCAACGTCGCTCAGAGGTGGGTGGACAACGAGAGGGACGTCGCTCGCTACCGGAAGATGCTCGGGGATACCTTCGGCGTGTACGCCAAGATCGACCTACACCGCTACGTCAGCAAGAAGATGCCGATGCTCTGGACCGCGATCCGACTCGGGTTCTAGCCCGGAATCGAAATTCCTTAATGATTCCAATAACTTAGATAAAATTACGAGGGCTCAACACTCCCCGACCCACAGCGGGGCCGAAGGCGGACCGGATGCCGCGACCGAAGCGGGGCTGGCAGAGCCCTCGGAGGTACTTGGTAGCTCGGGACTTGGCCTCGGTCAGCTTGTCCCACTGGTCCTCGGCATTCTGCTTGAGGTCCATGTACTTGGAGAACTTGTCGATGTCGAGGCTGATGCCCCCGATCGAGTAGCTGAACTCGTCCGCCGCCCAGTTGAAGGCGAGGGCCATCGAGGCGTTGACGAGGGCTCCCCACAGGAGCGCGGCTTTCCAGACGGGCTTCTGGGTGCAGACGGCGTCCAGGGTAGACAGGTACTCCGTCTCCGGGGGCTGCATGTTCCACTTCCAGAGGGCGATCTCGAGGAACTCGAGCAGTTCCTCGTCGGTCCAGATGAAGCCGAAGACCTGATTGTAGCAACCGACCTCTCCCTCCCCCTCGGGGGGTCGGAAGTGGTAGTCGCGGTCCGGGTTCGTGTCGCGGAGCATGAAGCGGAGCTTGGACACGAGTTCCTGCTCGCACTGGGTCAGTGTCGAGGCTGTCGTCTGGACGGACGTTCCGACGACGCTGAACTCCTGGACGACCGTCTGGGCTGGAGTCGTCGCCAGTTCCTGGAACGTCCACCTGATGCGGTAGTCCCCCACGGTGGCGTTAGCCGGGACCTGCATGGCGGCGTAGTACTCGCCCACGGAGGGATTGACGGGGGTCCTGGTGGCCGACCCGATCAGGACCTCGGCACACGTGGTGGGGTCCACGCAGTAGATGGCGTAGGTGATCGAGTAGGCGTTGGCCGGATTCCCGGCGGAGTTGGTGAGGAAGATGTCGAGATCTCCCCGACCGAGAACCTGACCTTGGTTGAAACAGACCGCCACGCGTCACTCCAGGAACGTCTGGGACTTCATGTTCTTGATCTCCTGCACGAGTGCCAGGGCAGACACCTTTGCGTGTCCGCTGAAGTACTCGCGCTTGAGATCCCTCAATGGGGACACCTCATCATCGTCTCGGAATAGGAAGAACACCCGTCCACCTTCGCGGGTCGTGTCCACGAACTCGACACCGGCCACCTTCAAGTAGGCCGCGTAGTAGAGGTCGGATGTGCGGTAGTGGCCGTTGGCCTCGGGGCTGGTCATATCAGTCTCCATCTGTCTGACCGGGTCCCCCCACCACGGGGACGGGGGGACCGGAAGGTTCGTCAGGTCGTCAGCCTGGCCTACGGCACGGTGCGGACGGTGCCGTCGTCGTTGTAGACCACGACCGCCGCGCCGGTCGTCCCGGCGTAGCTGTAGGTGGCGGCGGTGAACTGGGCGAGGTGCCCGTCACCGAGGCTGATGTCCAGCGCACCGCTCTGGCGGGTCTGGAGGTACTGGCCCGCCGTGAACGCACCGTCCTGCGTGGCGTCGAACTGCGCCGCGCCGGGGTTCGCGGCGGAACCGGCGGGCAGGACGTACTCGCCACCCGCCAGGATCTGCAGGAGCTGGGCGAGGGTGCCCACGGAGTTGCCGATCCCGATGCCGGACGCGGCGACGGTCGCCTGGATGACGCCGTTGACGGACGCGGTGTCCATCGCGGCTCCGGTGTCCATGCGGGCGATCAGGGCCAGGGCGATGGTGTTCGCCTCGGCGGCGGTCAGGGAGCCGCCGTCGCCCGAGTCCTCGATGGTGTCGATCAGCCACGCGGCGACGCCCTCGTACTGGGCGACGGTCACGTTGGCGACCACGGCGACCGTGTCGTTGGTCACGCGGTCCAGGTACTTGTTCTGGCCACGCGGCTCGTAGATGAGGTTGCGCTGGCTCTCGTTGGGACGCAGATCCAGGATCTGGAGGATGGCGTCCGGGATGTCCGTCCGAATCTTGCAGAGGTAAGGCATCTCTTCTCCCACGGAAGCCCCACTTCCGTGAGGCGGGTTTCACTACTTATGCGGGGGGTATAGACAGACTATCGATCAGGAGGTGACGCCGTTGTCGATGGCCATGCCGATCTGGAAGGCGATGCCGCCGGGGGTGTTGGACCGGACGAAGATCTCATTGTCCGCCGCGTCGAAGATGTCGCGGGAGATGCCAGCCCCGACCTCGATCTCGGGGAGTCCCTCGTTGAAGGAGACCCAGATGGAGGCTGCTCCGTTGTTGATGATCGTCGCGTAGTCGAAGTAGCGCGGCAGGTAGGCATGCATCGACCCCACGGGAGGAAGACCCGCCGCCGTCGGAGCCACCTGGGGTGCAGTCCCTGCCAGCGTCAGGACAGGCCGAGCCGTCGAGAAGAACCCCGGAGGAGGCACCACGAAGATGGGACCCTCGGGGGACACCACACCCGCGTTGTTCACCTGACGGACCCTCAGGAAGGAGATGTCCTTGTCATGGGGCATCGTGGCCGGAGCCAGGGGCCAGAAGTCCTCGGGGTCGTAGAGGGCCCGCGAGATCCCACGGTTGTGATACTGCGTGAGCCCCCACTGCTTCCGTCGGATGTAACGGGAGCGATAGGTACCCTGGTTGGGGAGATCGAACATCACCGTCGTCCCGGCGAAAGCCAGGTCGAGTGTGTTGGCAGCACCGAACCGGAAGGCCGAGACCATCGGGTTGTTGGGGACCACGAGTTCTACTCGCCGGTCGTAGCGTTCGGTCAGACGGGGGACTGTGGCCATGTGTCATCCTCCAGTCTTCCGACCGGATAGACGATCTACCGCGAAGAGGACTCCTCACGGGCCTTCTTCTCGTAGCCCGTGGTGTCCTTGCCTTTGTCCTTGGCGAGCTTCGCCGCGTCGCTCCAGGAGTCGGTTCGTTCCCCGCCCACGTTGGGGACCAGCGTCGGGACGAGACCCCCACGCTTCTGCTCCTCCTCCTTGGCCGCGAGCTTCTTGTTCTTGTCCCTCATCTGCCCAGCGATGCGCCCGTTCTTCGAGGCCCAGCCGTCACCGGGGAGGTTGAAGTTGCACCCGGCGATGATCTTGTGAGCCTCCCCCTTACACTTGGGGCACTCCTGGGGCTCCTCACCTTCGGCAACGGAAAGGAGTTCCTCGAACTCGTTGTCGCACGCGGAGCATTGGAAGGTGTAGATCGGCATGCGGGACTGTACCCGTGATGGCTACGTGATGGGGTTCCTGTTCTGATCCTGCTGGGGAAGGACGCTGGTGGCGAACGTCCTCGGCGTGGTCTTGAGGCCGATCTTGCCGCTGTCCTTGAGGTTCGGCTTGTACGGGGCCGTCAGCACCCACCGGAAGTTCCGGTCGATGTCCAACCCCGCCAGCAGGCTCAGACCCCAGTCCGGGTCCTCTCGGGAGGCCAGGTCCACCATGACGTGACCGTAGCCATTCCCCTGCCAGACGAAGTCCAGCTTCCCCCGCATCGCGTAGCCCTGCTTCTGAGCCATCGAGACCCAGATGCCCACCGCCTGCAGGAGGAACTTCTCGATGCCGTCCACCAGCATCAACTCGAGAGTCTTCGCCGCCTCGAGGTGTCGCTGTGCGACCCGCTCTGCCATCTCGTTGGCCATCATCAACTCCTCTGGAACAGGGATGATCTCCGCATCCAGGATCTGCCCCAGACCACTCGATCCGAAGCGGTACTTCCGGGCGAGGCGCAACGCAGCGAGGACGTGTTTGCACGCCCAGTGCTTGCCTCCGGGATCCTTCACGTCTGGCTTCGACGCTGTCCCCCGAGGACTCCCGTACAGGTACTTGTTCGCCTTCGCCCAATGCTCCGGGCCCTGCCACTGCCAGAAGGGGCATGTGCAAGACACCTGAACCTGAGCCTTGCTCAGGTTCTTGATGTTCCCTTTGCGGATGCCCTTGACCCGGACCCTGTAGGTGCCACTCGAACCTCGGACTTCGAAGGTCCAGATGCCCCGCTTCGGGTCCGCCCTCCGCAGCCGTGCCCGAAGCCCCCGAGCCCTGGTGTGAACCTCAGGACCCGTCCGCGACGCAATCTGAGCGATGGTCGCCGCCGTGATCTCCTTGCGGGTCCGCTGCCCCTCGACACCATCGACGAACCACTCCTCGTCCCCCTCCTGGTTCGTCATCGGATGGGTCTCTCGAAGACGCTCGTCCTCGAGGTGACGTGAAGCTACCTGACTCGCCAGGTAGGTGAGGTCTACCTCGTAGAGCTTGCCGTCTCCCGGTGGCACGACTCGGTTGCTCGCAGGACTCGCGTCGTCCAGATGCTGGTCCGGAGCCGTCGTCCCCGGAGGAACCCCCTCTTCATCGTCCGGGGTGATCGCGTAGTTCTCTGGAGAGGTGGGTGTGTAGTCGACGTCCTTGCCAGGATAGTCGATCTGCTTCTGCGGGGCCTTCTGGTCGTACTGGAAGATGTCCGCTGCGGCCTTGAGATCCTCGTCCGTCCACTGACGGTCCGGATTCGGGACCTCGCCGTAGTAGAGATGCCAGTCGTACTCGTCGTCGGGGCCCTCATCATCCGGGTCGTTGTCGTCCGTTCCACGGGGCCATCCACCACCCTCGAGGACGTTCAGGACGAGCCTGTCGTTCACGTCCTCGAGTTGGGCGGGGGTCATTGCGGTGAAGTCGGTCTCTCCGACGAGACCCATGCAATGGTCCGCGAACTCCTTGGCGTCCACATCGATGTCGTACTGCTCGGCACACTCCCGGACGACGTCCTCGTCGATGTCCTGGTACGCCTCTTCCCCGATCTCCACGTCGATCAGGTTGAACATCGCCTCGATGTCGTCGTCGGAGAGGAACACGACCGACTGCAGGAAGGCCACGAGGCCCATCGACTGCAACGGGTCGATGTCCTTCACGTCCACCAGGAACGTCACGATCCCTGTCATGGAAGAGATGTTGCGAACCGACCCTGGGAGGAAGTCGGGACCGATGACGAAGGAGATCTGCGGAGTGGTCAGGACACTGCCGCGACGCTGGAACCGCTTGGGGTCCTTCCGATACTCCTCACGCTTCCGCTTGCAGTCTCGGTCCCGCTTGCAGAACTGGTGGTACCGCCGGAGGGCGTTCCGCATGCGCTCTGCCCGATTCCTGCGGTAGTAGGCTCTCGACTTGGACTTGGGGATGCCCCGCTGCTTCCTCTGCCGCTCCTCAGGGAAAATCGGGCCCGACTCCCACCCCTCGAGGAACATCGTGGCGACGGCCTCGGCGGACGCCCTCTTCCTCTTGTGCTGGCCCGGATACCGACGGCGATGTCTCTGCTGGGCCTTGAACTGGGTCTTGCCCCTGTTCTGCTTGTACCGACGGCGAGCCTTCTGCTTGTACTTGTTGCGGTTCTTCCGGTACCGGATCTTGCTCTTCCGACGCTGGGTGGAGCGCTGCTTCCGTTGCCGCTGTCCGGGCCTCCAGCGCCTCGTGTACGCCTCTTTGGTGGACGCCTCGATGTCATCCTCGAGTCCGTCCTCCACGCCCACTCCTTCGCCGTCTCCGTCCTCGTCGATGGCAGAGGCCATCACGTCAGGACGTCGAGTCACGTGGTTGTAGTCGTACTTGGTGGGGTGGCCGTACTCCTCCCCTGGAGTGGGAAGTGTTCTGGGACGCTCCGGGATGCCGTTGTCAGGGGTGTTCTCCTCGAACTTGGGGACGAGTCGACCCCCGCCCGCCTCGTTCTCCGAGTCCGAGGGACCTCCCGGCGTCGCTGCCCCAGGAGGAAGCGCCCGTTCTTTTTCCCGGTCCAGGTTCGTCGGGAGGTTCTTCTCCGAGTCCGGGCGGACGAGGGTCTTCTCGGGAACGATCTGAGTCTTCAGAGCGGAGTGTTCACTTGGCATCGCGTCCTCGCAGGTATCGCTCTGCCACCCGACGGGCCGACTCCCGATTGAGGGAGGGGGCCCTGAAGGGCTTTCCTCGATGAACGGCGTCATCCACTGTGGCTCGATCGTCGATCGTCAGACGGTCTCGGAGGTGGTCGGCCCCCAACTTGGCCAGGGCGTAGGAGGTGCGGTCGAGGGTCTTCTCGAGGTCCTCGATGCGCTTGGGGACGATCATGATCATGTCCCCAGCCTCCTGGTAGAAGTGCTCCTTGGCCGGAGAAGCCTCGATCATCTTCAACGCCCGCGTCGCAAGGTGCCGGAGACGGTGGACTTCCAGCCGTGCCTGGGCAACCCCTTCGGTGAGAAGGGCCCAGGCAACCTGGGTCTCGCTTGCAGTCTTGTCCTTGGGCATCACGCCTCCTACGGAGGCGCGACTATAGACGGGCTACCGGGAAAGGCAGAGATGCCCCTGACGGGTCATGCGGCGGAGTTCCTCCCCGTCCTTGACGGGAGGGGTCGTCCACCCACACGTCCGGCACTTGTAGGTCCTGGTGTCGTCGCGGAGTCCCTGAATCTTGACCACGAACTGGGAAGGCACGATGTCGGTGTTGTTGGTCATCAGCCGTAGATCTTCTTCATCGTGTGCTTCTTGACGGCGTCGGTCTCGATGGACAGGACGGCGTTCAGGACCGGCATGTTGTCCTTGAGGGCCGCTGCCTTCTCGACGCGCTTCCGCCAGTGCAGCTTGAAGTCCCACTCGAACCCCGGCACGAACTGCTGCAGGACCTCGATCTTGGCCGCGATGATCGCCTCGGGCGGGATGTCGTCGTCCTCGGGTTCGTCCGCCACTGGGGCGACGATGTCGCCTTCGGTCCCAGCCTCGTCCGCCGGACGGACCTTGCCGACCACCTCACCCTCATCCGCCGTGCCGACCGGGGTCGCTCCCGGAGTCACGGTGACGTCCGCCTTCTTGGCCTTGGCCTTCGACTTGACCCCGGCCTGGGCCAGGCGAGCCGCACGGGCCTCCTCGGCGCGAGCCTTGGCGGCTTCCTCCTCCTCGGCGCTCCGCTTCCGGGCCCACGCAGCGGCTTCCTCGTCGGAACCCTCGGCTGGCTCCTTGCCCTCCCCGGCGACACCGGGCTCGGCCTTGCCGGAACTCGCGGCCTCCGGCAGGAGATCCTCGAGGTCGTCCCCGACCCGAGCCGTCTGCACGTCGCCGGACGCCTTCGCCTTCTTCTTGACGGAGGGGGCCTTCTTCGCCTCGATCTCCTTGATGACGCGACCGGCCTTGTCGATGCTCACCGGGTCGGCCTTGGCCTTGGTGGCGAACTTGCCGACGACCCTCCCGACGGACCCATCCGCCAGACCCTCGACCTCGTCATCGAAGTCCTCGGTGGCGACGGCACCCGTGGGGGCCCCCTCGCTCACCTGGGTCCCCTGCCGGTTCGCCACGGCCTGGTCCTGGGCGGGCTTGTGCTTCTGCTGGGCCGCACGACGACGGATGTCCTCGCGAGAACCCAGGTCACGCTCCTCGTCCTGGACGGTGGAGATGCGACGACCCTCCCCCCGATCCCGACCATGGGACTCGGCGGAGTGGATCTTGATGTCGGCGGGCTTGGGGACGTAGACCTCTCCCTCCTCGCCCTCACGGACGAGCCACCCGGCCTTGATGGCACCCTTGAGGTTGGGGACGTTGCTGCCGGAGTCGTCCATCGAGCCGCGCTTCAGCGTCTGGCCGTCGTAGAAGACGACTTCCCCGTAGTCGAGGTTGTCCCCGATGGCCCCCACGTGGAGCCCCGTCTCGATCATGACCTCGAACGCCTGGAACTCGCCTCGCTTGAACTGGATGTCTGGCATTGACACACCCCTTCTGGAAACGGTGTAGGGGAGACAATACCCAGGGTTTCAAACTTTCGACCGTGGCGTAGTAAGGGAGGAGGCAGATTGTGATGCTCGAACCCTACGTCATCGAAAAACTCGAGGAAGAACGACGCCAGCGGGAAGAGGACCGTCGTGTGCCCCTCTACATCCAGCCGCCTCCTGTGCGGGAGATCGAAGAGGACGAGGATGACGACTCCGGACGTGGGGTCGTGGAGATCGACTTCGAGGTCTAGTTGGCGTCCTTGGGGGACTTCAGGAACACGAGGTGCGAATCGGAGGACAACTCCTCCAGGCTGAGTTCCGTCTCAAGCCTGGCATGCAGGACTCCCAGGAACGAACGATGAACCCGGACCCTCGAGACGATCTGCGCCTGATTTTCGGAGGACGAGTAGACGCAGAAGTCGAGGAAGCATTCGTGAGCACCCTCGGGAGTCACCTTGACGGAGTTGGCGAACTGTCCGAAGGGGGTCGTCGAGTCGGAGAACTCGACCGGGCAGTCGATGCTGACAGACTTGCCTGATGACATCCCTCTTCCCTCTCAACGCTCGAGCCACTGGGCCCCGGTGTCTACCAGATAGCAGAAGGCGGACGAGGCGAACGCGAACAGTCCAAGGCACACCACGTTGCCAAGCACCCCGAGGATCAACTCTTCCGTGGTCTTCCCGAGAGGGACCCACCACCCCACCACGGCTACGGATGCCAGCCAGGACATCCATCCTGTGTGGAACCCCGTGCAGTAGGGGCACCGGAGCATCCTGTCGAAGAAGGTCGTCTCGACAGGCTCGTCCTCGTCCCCCTCCTGACGAACCCGGAACCGGATCTTGCGGAGGGGCCCCGTGATCCATGAAGCCTTGTCGTTCATGAACCCGAAGCACAGGCCATAGGACGCCAGCAGGAGTGGAATCAAGGTCAGGAGCTTCATGTTGTTCTCACCTCAACGGGTCACCCTACCCGCCGATTCGCCTCACCTTTCGGAACCTATAACCCTGACACCGAAGGGGGGTCCGATTCCGGTCCGAGGGGGTATCTCCCATCGGGAGGTGAGTCATGAAGAGGAACTTCACGGACTTCGCTGACAAGATCTGGAACCAGATCATGGGCAAGAAGGGACTCGGGATCTCTTCCGCCCGTGCCGAGAACCTCGTCCTCATCCTGGAACGTGAGATCGGTCTCGTCCCGACCATGATCCGGGTGGACGACACCTACCACCTCTACACGAGCGAGGGGCTCAAGAGGATCAACGTGACGTCGCGCCTCGATGGCTCCGTCGCGGTGTTCTACCTGCCCCAGGACTGCGAGGAGGCCACGGGCTCCCAGGCTCAGAACTGGCTCCAGTGGTCAAGTCGGCTGCTCGGGTACAAGCGCAAGAGCCACGAGATGGCTCCGCGCTTCCGTCCCCCCGTGGAGGTCCTGGACGTCCTCCACAAGAGGGGCATCACGAAGGGTCGGCGTCGCCTCGACATCCGGTTCCTGTCCCTCGAACTCGTGATCTTCTACATCGCCGCCCAGACGCGGACCTGGGAGAACCCTGGCCGCATCCTCACGGTCAAGAGCTTCATCGAGAAGCACGACATCGACACCGAGGGCTACACGCCCGCTCAGGAGGAGATCGACGTGGACGACCTGTTCCCCAACGACGGCACCCATCCGCCCCCCGTGAAGCCCTCGGGCATTCCCAAGGCCGGACAAGGGCTCCTCAACTACAACCCGACGGCACAGGCCGAAGCCGAGAACGAGGACCTCAAGGCCCAGGCCGACGAGGGCAACGTCAAGGTGGAGACCAAGGACCCGGTCGCGGATGCGGCGGATGCCCTGTTCGGCTCGGAGGAGGACGAGGCCGGGGGGCTCGAGGACTCCCTCCTCGACAACGAGATCAAGGCCACGAGGCGGAAGCTGGCGGAACTCGTCTACAAGAGGCGGACGCGGAAGTTCGCGGACGAGGCCCGGCAGGGGAAGGTCATCGACGGCAAGCCGTGGCCCGATCAGCCCCGATGGGCCATCGTCACGATGGAGTTCCCGAACGGCAAGACCGCCACCTACCTGGACGCCGAGATCGTGTGTGCCGGGCTTGGGGGCAACATCAACGCCGAGGATCTCGTGGATGCCGCGATCGGGAAGGCCGAGGTCCACATCCTCGACAAGGTCATGGAGCACGTCTAGTCGAGTTCGTCCTCACTCGCCCCCTCGACGGGATACCAATGGCCTGGTCGACGACCCCCACCATCCGGCGACAACCCATCGATGCGAACGATGAGACCCTTTCGGGCAAGAAGCCGGAGGGTCCTTCGTGCGGAACTCCGGCTCACCCCGAAGTCCCGTGCAAGGTCCGGGGCGGACCAGACACCCGGTTCAGACCGGATGCTGGTCAGGAACGCCTTCATATTGCGACCCATCCGCAAGGAGAGCCTCCTGTCTCCCTATACCGCGCCGCTGGTGGGTTCGATCCACTTTTGTTGGGGTAGATCAACGACATGGACCCTTGGGACATCGTCACAGACGCAGACTGCACCCATGAGGGCAACATCGAAGTCCAGCCCGGACGGGACCCCGATAGCCCCGTGGACGCCTACTGTGCCCGCTGCGGAGAGAAGGTCGATCTCCCCCTGACGTGGCGCTGGTTCGTGATCGAGGCTCGCATGGAGGCCACCTACCGGGAAGCCGCGAGGAAGGGTCTCTGATGGAGGAGATCCCCTTCAAGATCCACGCGGTCGTCGACCACGGGGGATGGGGTGAAGCCCTCAACGCAGACGGAGAGTTCCTGTTCGAGTTGGACTCCACCGGGGTGCTGCAACTGCAGGAGGCGTTCCCCGCCATCAGGATGATCTCCGCGACCCCCGCCGAAATCCCATCCGCGTCCTCCACGGTGCGGATGGACAGCGGAGGGAACTACGTCAACGGAGGGCGCGTCGTCGGTGTTCGTCCAGACTCTTGCAGCGGCTACATCCAGGAGGCGTACAACTGGGACAACTTCGAGGTCTTCGGGGTCGCGGTCGAGTCCGGGCAAGGAGAAGTCCGCGTGGTAACACAGCCAGGCACTCAGGTCATGGTGGACCTCGAGATGGGGCAGGCTTCGCAGGCGACGATGGGAACCCCTGTCTACTTGGGAACTTCCGACGGCAAGGTGACCACGGACCCCATCAACGCGCAGATCGTGACCAAGGTGGGCATCGTCAACCAGTTCCCCGAGTACGGGATGGCGATCGATGGCGGGGACCGTGTGAGCATTCTTCTCACTGTCGGGACGAGGCCAACCGTCACCGTGTCCTGAGGGGTAAGGTCTCCGAAACCCCACTCGGAGGCCCACCTTGTTCATCGGCGTCGCTGGCATCATCGGGGTCGGGAAGACCACCTTCACCAAAGCACTGGCGGAACACCTCGGGGATCACTGGAGTCCGGTCTACGAGCCGGTCAAGACCAACCCGTACCTCGACGACTTCTACGCGGACATCAGCCGCTGGACCTTCAACATGCAGATGTTCCTGCTCGCCAAGAGGTTCGAGCAGCACCAAGAGGTCCTGTGGAATCCCTGTCACAAGCGGGGAGGGGGAATCGTCCAGGACCGCACGATCTACGAGGACACGATCTTCGCCCGGATGCACCGCGACGACGGCCTGATGGACGACCGGGACTGGGAGACCTACATCTCCCACTTCGGCATCATGCAGGGCTTCCTCCGCTACCCGGACGTCATCGTCTACCTGAGAGTCGAACCCCTGATCGCTATGGGCCGCATCAAGGCCCGTGGGCGGGACGCCGAGAAGGGGATGGAGATCGGCTACCTCGAGCGCCTCGCGGAGGGGTACGAGGAGTTCGCCCGTGAGATGGAACGGTACACGGTGGTGATCCCCGTCGACTGGAACAACTACGGGGACGTCGATCGGGTTGCCGAGGAGATCGAGGCCCGTGTAGATCGGGAGCAGAAGTTCATTCGATCGTTGAGGAGGATCTGATGTCGATGGCACCTGAGAACGCGAGGGAGCGCCGCTTCCGATATGAGACGGATCCCGAGTTCAGCATGGTGATAGACGCCCTCTGCCGAATGGCCGTCGACAGCGATGATCACGACAGGATGAACGTCGCCCTCGACTTCTTCCTCTTCGGCATCGCCATCGTGGTCGCAGACGACAAGGGGATCACCCTGTTCGACCCCGAGCACTGCTCGGAGGCCCCAGAGGGGGTCTTCGTGAAACCCCATGGGATGGATGTGGTCAACGTCGCGGCTCTCGTCCTCAAGGTGCAAGAGGACCTGCCGACCCCCAGCGTCGAGTTCGGGATGCTTCGCAACGTGGACCCCTGGCTCCAGGAATGGGAGCGGGCGAACGCCGAACTCGACTCCTGGCTCCAAGAGCGCTCTTCGCGGTAGCTCTTCTATCCCTCTCGGGGTACGAGGACATCATGGCGTTTCGCAAGACCAGCATCGCCCTCGACACACGACCCCTCACCGACGAGGAGGCCGAGCAACTCACGACACCGTCCTGGGAGGTGGGCCAGGCTCATCCGAGCGACCCGGAGATCGTCTGGGATGGTGAGAAGTGGATTCCTCGGGCCGAGTGGGAAGCCAGGTCCACGGAGGAGTAGGGAGTGTCCAAGGGCGTCATCGGCCAGCCGTTCACCTTCACGGTGCTCTTCCTCGACGGGTCCAACAACCCGACGAACGTCACGAGCCCTACGATCGAGGTGTTCTACTTCAACGACTCAGGACAACGGATCCACATCGTTGCCGCAGGAACGGTCCTCCCCTCCTCCTTCCCTGCCGAGACGGGTCGCTACTCCTACACCTTCACCATCCCGTCGACGTTGGAAGTCCACTACGAGATCTACGGGGTCATGCGTGGCATCGAACCCGCCACGTCCGACAACCTCGTCATCGAACAGCAGATCGATCTCTTCCCCGAGGCCGAGCCCGGTGGCATGAGGGCCAGCTTCGTCAAGGGAGGAGTCTGCTGACGGTACGGTGAGTCATGCTCACCACCGATGATCTGATCTTCGTCCACATGCCCAAGACCGGAGGCATCTGGGTCGCTGACGTCCTGCGGAAGCTCGCTGGAGCACAGCCCATCCCAGGGACCCAACGGCACAGCACCATCCACGAGATCCCGGAGGGGTCCTCCCAGACGGTCTTCGGCACCCTCCGGGATCCGTGGTCCTGGTACGCCTCCATCTGGCAGCACCTACGGAACGGCGTGGACGGACCTCCCCTCTTGCGAGCCCTGGGATCCGGACAGGAGGATTTCCCGTCCGTACTTAGGGGACTCACTGACCCCCAGATCTGGGGCTCCATTCCCAAGGACGTTCGCGGGGGGTGGCCGTGGCCTGCACCCATGAACGCAGGGCTCTACTCGGCACTCGTAGACATGATGTTCGGGAGTCCGATCGAGATTCACGTCCTGATCGACATGCGGCACCTGTACGAGGGGCTGTCGTCCCTTCTCGGCGCTCCTATCCCGCCGGAGCGGTTCCCGCCCAGGAACACGAGCCAGGACCGTCCTGCGACGGCTGTGGGGCGTCCCGAGGGACTCTACGGGGAGCAGGAGCGACGGATGGTCGAGGAAGCCGACTGGGAGATCTGTTGGGTTCTCGGGTACGAGGAGCCCTTCAAGGTCCTGGACCCAGCCTTCTTGGAGATTCGCTGTAGGGGATGCTGATTCCTGGTTGCACCTCTGGACCCCTGGCGTAGTAGGGGAGAACGGAGGGCAGCATGTCCTGTTACGAGTGGGAACGCGGCACCATCACCATCCCGAAGCCCCAGTGGGCTTCGTTCCGCAAGAACCTGCTGAGCCAGTGGAACGCCCGCGAGGACGAGGTCCTCGCCAAGGCGAAGAAGGCGTTCGCGGCGGCGAAGGCGGCGGCGAAGGGCAAGCGCGGCGAGAAGCGCACCCAGGCCATCAACGCGGCCCTGGCGAGCGCCTGTGGCGGTTCCATCGACGAGTGGGGCTACTTCCAGGCGAGCCGCCGCGTGAGCGGCTACTGGGGTGGCAGCTACGAGCGCGACGAGAAGGCCCATGAACTCCACAGCCGCATCAGCCGGTTGGTCCTCAAGTCCGAGGGCTACGGCAAGAATGCCAAGGTGAGCCTGGTTGCCCCCAAGGCCAAGGACCTCAACAAGGTCAAGATCAGCCAGGACGCCAGCCTCCACTTCTCGGACGCCACGGTGACCTTCAACAACCGCTGCCACGCGGTCGAGTGGTGCGTCCACGAGAACAACCACGCCAAGGAACACGCCCACGCTCACTGGTTCGCCAAGGCCCTGTTCCGCGCCCTCAAGGGCATCAAGTGGACGCGGGGGACCGGCGGCACCGTGGTCGGCAACGACGAGTACAACCGTGACAGCCACTACGAGGGCGGTGCGGCCAACTACGTCACGATGACCTTCGGCCCCGAGCGCAAGCAGAGTTCCCGCCGCAGCAGCCGCTACGCCTACTAGCCCACCTCGTCCCTGTCTGTGAAGTGAACCCCGTCATCATCGATGATGACCTTCGGACCCGGATGCGGGTTCCGGTTGAAGAACTGCTGCTTGCCCCGTAGGGCCAGGATGATGTGGGTCACCCCGAGGTAGGCGAACACTGAACTCCCGACGAGAATGATGAGGGTGTCCCGGTCCCACTCGTTCTCGATGATGGACACGACCAAGCAGAACACGCCGAGGAACGCCAGGAACACGCCGGGGATGCACTCGAGGGTTCGGAAGAGGTGTTCTCGGGACATGCTCTACCATACGCCTCGGGCGTTGAGGTAGGACCTAGTCGAAGACGATGTTGTACGGGTCGTCGAGGTAGAGGAGGAGCGCTTCCTGAGCCTCGAGGAGTGCCTCGGTCCCGTACCGATGGGTCACGTCCGCGTCGAGAGCCTTCTTGATCTGCTTGAGGACCTTCCCAAGGATCTGGAGTCGCTGGGGCCGCATCGATCCCCGAGCCTTGCGGAGTTCGCGGTCCATCCCCTTGAGGTCCGAAGCCTCCGTGGAGAGCTGGGCCAGGAGTGAGGCGATGGGGAGGCTCTTGACGGCTCCCAGGTACTCCCCGAAGGCATCACTCGACGGTCGAGGATCCACGTACTCGTTGTTCCTCGGAACCCGAACTGCCTTGAGGTAGCGGGCCGCGACGCGACGGGCACCGCCGAGGACAACCTCTCGCTGCGGACGCCGACGGACGACCTTCGGCTTCTTGTCGAGGGCCCCGTCCATCTTGAGGAGGAGCGTGACGATCCCGGTCGCCGCGTCCTTCGGCTCGAGCCAGACGTTGTCTCCGTCGTCGGTCTTCATCCACGTGGTGGACCCGTCCGAGTAGACGGTGGCGGGGATCTTGCCGACCCGCTTGAGCCAGAAGGTGACGTTGAGGTTGCCGAAGCGGTCCTGACGGACCCTCGACTTCATCGGACTCGCCGCCAGAAGGTAGCGGTCCTTCTCCTTGGGACCCATCTCGTCCCAGACCTTGCGAGCGAGACCCCACAGTCCCGGCATCCGGTTGTTCCGAGTGTGCTTCTCCATCGCGTCGAGGTACTCGGCGGGGTCGTTCAAATCATAGGACTCTTTGAGCGTCGGCATCGGGCACGCCTCCTGGTGTCATCCAGGAGGGTCTATCGAAGATCTACCGAGAGCACGGAGGGCGTAATGCGTCAGCATTACACCGGGTCTGTGTGCAGACCTACTTCCAGGTCGGGAAGTCCGTCTTGCGGAGGTAGCGGGAGGACCGACCTCCGGACACGATCATGTGGGACTGGTGGTTCATGTTCTGCCGTCCCGACTTGCCGTCCTGCCACTCGTCCTCGGGGAACCACCGAGTCGTGAAGTACGCCTCGGCACAGGGGTGCTTTCCCAGGACATCGCGGAACGGGGGACATCCGCCCCACTCCTTCTTGCACGAGGCCGCGTCGATGAGCATGAACGCCTGGACCGGCGTGTGGACTGCCTTCGTGTCCGACTTGGAGACCGCCGTGCTGAACCTCTCGCCCCGGTTCCACTTCCGGATGAATCCGGCCCACCGGGTCGGGTAGTAGTTGACGTACCGCGTCCCTGCGACCGTCTTTGCCCCGAGAGCGTGCCAGCACGCCGCCATCGTCGAGCCGTAGCAGTTGCACTGCCACACCACCCGGATCTTGAGCGGTCGAACGTTCGCCTGCAGCCAGTCGGCAGTACACGCCCGGTTCTCCCCGTAGGTGCCCTTGGAGACCGTGAACCTCTCCGTCAACCCGTGGGAGAAGATGAACACGTCGACGACGTAGCCCTCATCCCCGAGTTCATTGAGGTACTTGGCCAGGTTCTCCCGCGTCGGGATGTCCACGACATCCGCCTTCCGCTCCGCCCTCTCCGACACCTCGAAGTGACCGAAGGTGGTCTGGTGACGCAACAGCACCTGCTTGTCGTAGCCGTCGAATCCCAGGTGAAGCTGCACGGTCTCCTGGGCAAGCCGCCTCATGTACGACGACTCCCCGAAGTAGAAGAAGATGAGCGACGCGGTCTTGGGCATGAGAGCCTCCTCGTGCGAGGACTCTACCCGAGGGCCTTGGCCTTGTACCACTCCCGAGACGCACCCTGAACGGCCTTCACGACCTGCTTCCACTCGAGCCCAGACGCCTCGAGTTCCGCGACGGACTCCTTCTGGACGTCCTCGGTGACCCACCGGAGGAACTGGCCCATCTTGCGGATGTCGTACTCGCCCCCGACCGCCTCGTCGACGCCCTGCTCGAGGCGAGCGTCCGTGACCATCAAGGCCGCGAACTCCTCGGCTCCCTTCACGACTTCGGGGTCGACCTGGACCGGCTTGCGGGTCTTGTTCGTCTGGTGCTTGATGCCCTTGGCCTTGAACATCAGCAACTCGAGGCTCTCGGGGTCCGTCTTGATGTCCTTCCCCACGGGGTAGAGGACAACGCCCTCACCGCGACCGGACACGTTGAAGGTCTGCTTGACCCAGGGGTCCTCACGCTCCACGGCGTCGACCATGTTGTTGAAGACCTCGGTGGCGAGCTTCATCGCATCCTCGTCCCCGTAGTGGACCGTCACCGGGGTGTCGTACCAGGGGAGGACGAACATCCCCTTCGGCATCCACCCGATGGGACCGTTCAGGTCGTTCAAGTGCCTCCAGAGGGCATCCGGCTCGTAGACGATCCGGGCGTCCTCACCATGGCCGAGCTGGATGGCGAAGACAGCGAAGACCTTGTGGGGGATGTCCCGCAGGGCGACTTTCCTATGAACCCCAGGACCACACCACTCCCCGAACACGACCATCGGGGAGAGGCTCTTCCAGTAGTGTGGGGACTCCAAGACCCACTTGGCGAAGCCCTTGAGGTCATCCTCGGGGGTCAGAAGCTGGGTGCGGCTCTGCGGGAAGACTCCTTCGTCCGTGATCTGGACGGCGGCGTTGTTCCCGTGGAGCTTCACCTTGGCCCGGTAGGTCACGGTCGGGAGCGGAATCCCGTTGCGCTCCTTGAGGTAGTTGAGGGTGCGGACAACGTTGTGGAGGAGTTCGATGGAACCCCATCGGATGTGGGCGGGCATAGCACTGCCTCTCGAAAACAACCCCGGCATGAGTGCCTGAGGGCCCGCCAGCGCTCTCGCGCATCCTGATACTACCCATCCCGATCGGAAACTGAACCCCCCACAAGTCCTCGAGCCACCGCCAGGACCTTCCGTGTGTCCACCGACAAGGCCCCAGAGAGTAACGCTGCCGCCCGCTGTTGGCCTGTGATGTCGTAGTGCGGGTGTGTACGCCCCTTGTGGTACCAGCACCGCTTGACGCCGATCTCCGCCGCGAACGCGTGGAGTTCCTCCTTGGAGTCGGCGGTCATGTGGTAGCGGAGCTTCCCCTTGTAGGGGATGGACGCGTCATCGACGTAGACCGTCACGCGATGCGCTTGATGCCGAAGTTCTGGCCCCGCTTGCAGAAGTGGAAAGTCCCCTCGAGGCGACCCCCCACCAGGAGCTTCATGTCAGGGGCGAGGTCGGTGAGGAACATCTCAACGGAGCAGTTGTGGGTCTTGGAGTGGAAGACCCCTCGAGCCGCCGAGCGACCCCGCGAGAATCCCGTGAAGGTGAGGACATCCTGGAAGGAGTTGTTGTCTCGCCACTGGAAGTCGGGCTGCTTCTCCTCCCACGAGGACACGTAGACCAGGGGCTTGCCGTTCAAGAAGGGAATCTTGCCGTCCCACGCCATGAGGCACCTCCGAGGAGAAGCTACGCAGGGACCCCGAGGACTGAACCCCTTACGGGAAGATGACGCGGTGATCGGTCTTGAAGAGCATCTCAGTCGTGCTGATGGCGTGACCGATGGGGGTGTTGACGATCCCTGACCCCTGTGGGGCCGTGTGCGTGACGTAGCCGGGCGTCAGGGACAGGAACAGTAGGGAGTCGGGGGTCAGCACCCCTCCGCCCTCCAGAAGGGGCTCTACGCGGGATCCACGACCCGTGATGATGGTGCCACTGTTCCCTGCGGCGATGTCCGCCAGGGCGAACCCCATGAACTGGAGAGCGTAGTCCGCCTGGAGGGCCCCACAGAGCGCAAGCTGAAGGACTCCGATACCTGGGATCATCGCCACGGCTTGCCCGGCCAGGATGTCCGACACTGCCTCCGCCGTGGTGTACCGGACCGGGAGGATGTCGTTGATGGTCGTGGACGAGGAAGCTGGTGGTCGGGCGATGGGCATGGGTCAGTTCCCTTCTCCTGAGTTCCCACCTCCCGGCTGGAATAGGGTGATTCCCTGACCGTCGGCAGTCAGGAGTTGGCCCGTTGGATGCACCATCGGCTGTTGGTGCTCCTTCGGAAGCACCCGGTTGATGGTGTCCCGGATTCCGATCAGGAAGTCGTTGCGAACCCTGATCCGACCGACGACCTTCGCCTTCTTCTCCTGGGCCACGACGACCAGGAACTCGATGATGCAGTCGTTCCCCGGCTCCGGGAAGATCCGCACTGCGTTGGCGAATTCGGGGAAGACGAACTCCTCGGGAACACAGATGTCGTCGATGGTCACACGCTCCGGGCTTTCATTCGTCATCGGGCTCTTCCTCCTCGAGTGCGGAGTTGACCTCCAGGTACTTCACCAAGGCGTCGAAGGCGTAGCAGAACGCCGCACCACACAGAGCCCAGATGAGGACTGAGGGGATGATGTACCACCCCTCCGCCGGAGTCGTACCCATCACAGCCCAAGCCAGGAGCCAGGTCATCCACCCCGCATGGAACCCTACGCAGTAGGTGCAAGAGAGGAACCTGTGAAGCCACTCGAAGCGGTACAGGAAGGGCATCTTGTTCTGGATGCCGAAGGTCAGAGCATAGGTGACCAAGAGGGCCATCCAGGAAGGCAGGAGATCTTCCACAGGGGCCTCCCTACGCCGTGCTCGGTTCGGGAGTGGTCTTGGTGAGACCCCGGAAAATGCGGGCTACCGTCTCACCCGTCGGGGGTTCCTTCGGGGGAGCCTGGGGAGGGGGAGAGGACGGAGGACGAGGGGTCGAGGTCTTGGCGAGACCCTTATGGACCCTTACGCGATCCTCTTGGGGCGCGACGGCCTCCTCGGGAGGTCTTTTTTTTTGAGCCTCGGCACGGCTCCCTGAGGCTCCCCTCTTCTTGACCTGCTTCTGGATCTCCGTCGGCAGGATGCGGCAGCAGGACGTCTGAGCCGTCTGCTGGAAGATCGCAACCGTGTCGGGGACCTCGTCGTCGTTGCAGTCGAAGCCGAGGTTCAACTCGAACTGATCGTTCAAGGCGGAGATGATGAGGTCGCGTTCCTCGAGCATCTGGGCCGGAACCTTCGTCACCCCTGACGCGTACAGGTGCTCGACCTTCATGAGTCTCTGGATGGCATCCCCAAGACCCATCTTCACGGCCTTGTGGTGTCCCCCGACCTTGACCTCTTGTTCTCTTGGCACAGCTACACCTCGCCTCTAACCATACCGTCAATATAGAGGGAATCGCGGGAAGGGAGGGCGGGAGGGGGCGTGGGCCCCCTCCCGGCAAGAATCTACGAGATGGTGGTGATGTACTGCGGCATGAAGATGATCTTGCCATCGCCAGCCCCGGTGCCCTTGTCCACGATGTAGCCGACGCGGAACACCGTGTCGCCGGAGGCACTCGGGGCGGTCGTCGTGATGGCCCCTGCCGTCTTCGCCAGGTAGACCACGTCGCCGTTGGCATCGCTGGAGAGGTCGGTTGCGACCGTGATGACGGTTCCGTGGACCGAGGCCAGGCGGACGATGGACGATGCGGTGGCGTCCGCCGCCGCAAACCCGACCACGAACTCCTTGCCAGAAGCGTCTGCATCCGCCCTGCCAAGCTGACCGCTGGTGTTGATGTAGAGGGCGTCACCCGCCGACACACCGCCGGTCTCCGCGACCATCGAGCTGTTGCTCACCACGTAGTCGGCGGCGCGAAGCTCGATGTCCGCCGCCGAGTCGATCAGGGCACTCCCCGCCGTCGTCTTGACGAGGACCGCATCCTGGCCCGTGCCCTCACCCCGGAGGATGAGGCTGGAGTTGGTCGCACCCGAAACGACGATCTTGAGGTCTTGGCCGTCGCCCGCCGCCGTCTGGGTGATGGCCGCGTTGCCGCTTGTGTCCGCGATGGCGATGCTGAACGTCTGGCCCGAGTCCATCGACAGGTCGAAGGAGCCCGTCGGGTCGAGGTCGATGTTCGTGCCGGTGAAGGTGAACGCCCCGGTCGTGTTGGTCAGGTTGCCCGTGACCGTCGTCGTCGCGGAGGCGTTGCCGATCCCGATGACCGTGGAGGTCGTCGCACCGATGGAGATGGTCCCCACCGACCCGGCACCACCAGCACCACCACCAGCGGCACCACCGTCGAGGGTGATGTTACCGCCGTTGCCGTTCGTGCCGGTCGGGGCGTCCCCACCCACACCACCGATGAGCTGGACATCGTTGCCCGCACCACCGTCGCCCGCACCGCCGATGACATCACCACCGTCACCACCTGTGATGGCGACCTTGGCACCGGCACCGCCGTTGGTCCCGGCGTTCCCGACACCACCATCACCGCCCGAGATGTCCAGACCACCACCAGCCCCGCCGTTACCGGCTGCGGACCCGGCACCACCACCGCCAGACGTGATGGTGAGGGCTCCACCCGCACCACCCACACCAGCGCTGGAGGGACCTCCTGCGGAGGCCAGGATGTCGAGGCCGTACCCTGCCGTGTCGTTGGGAGCGGCAGCACCCGTGATCTCCAGGGCGTCGTCCGTCGTCTCGTCGTACTGGATCGAGTAGTTCGTGTCGTTGCCGAACACGAGGGTTGTGTCGTCGGCCAGCACCAGGCCGACACCACCAGCGGCGTTCTCGTTGTCGATCCGAAGGGCGGGACCCGTTGCCGCGTTGGGCACGATCATCTCGACCGGGTTGCCCGTGGTGATCGTGATCGTGTCGCCGTTGTCGTAGGCGTCCTGGAGATCAATGGCACCACTGGAAGCCAACTCCAACCAGGACCCGGCGTTGTCATCCCAGGTCCAGATGCCGCCATCCGTCGAGTTGACGTACAACCCGCCGTCGTAGGCGGTCGGGTCGCTGCTGGGATTCGCGTTGCCCGTGAAGAAGCCGATCCGGCCCCCCGTCCCGCCGTTGTGGTACATCTCGAAGATTGGCACCGTGTCGTTGGAAGTCGGGAGACGCTGGATGATGGTCTGACCGTCGTTCTCACCCCGAATCGTGATGTCGTGGGCGAAGGTCACGCCGCCGATGATGATGTTGCCTGCATCGGAAGTCCCGGTTCCCTGACCCGCTCTCAGGGTCAAATCACCGCCCGTGTTGCCACCATCTCCGCCGTCGGCTCCGGCATCACCCGCCTGAACCAAGACCGGACCACCAGCACCAGCAACGTCGCTTCCACCGGAGCCCCCTGCACCACCCACGCCGCCGATGACGGACAAGGTGCCGCCAGCCGACCCGGTGCCGCCGGACGCTGGGGAACCATCGCCCGTCTCCAAGTAGATGGACACACCCGAGGCGGGGCCGGTCGAGTTGGCTCCAAGCAGCTCGACCCGCTTCGTGGAACCGTTGTACTTGACCTCCCCGTCCTTGTCCGAGCCGAATACGAGGTTCGTGTCGTCGTCCAGCCGGATGCCGATGTCGAAGTTGCCGTCCACCCCCATGCCGATGCTGTCCCCAGCCCCGGCGTTGGTCTTGCCCTTGAGGTTGAGAGCCACCACGTCGCTGGCGTTGCTCAGGGAGGTCATCCCGCTGTAGTCGAGTTCGACGGCGGTCGGCTGACCCGTCCAAGCACCCGCACCGAACGCCACGTCGATGACGGCGTTGGTGTTGGCGACCGGACCCGCCACGTCGATGTCGAGAGCCTCGATGCTCGTCGTGCTCACGTTCACGTCGATGGCACCGGCATCGGCGGTGATCGTGCGACCGCCGTTGTACGCCTCGTCCAGCGTGACGCTGCCGCCCGTCGCCATCGTCACCCACGCACTGTTCTGGTAGACGGAGAAGATGTCGAGGTCCGTGACGTAGACGATCATGCCCTCGACCGCCGTCAGGGCGTCCCGCTGAGCCTCGGTCATCTTGCCGACGACCGGGGCGTAGTTCTGAGAGGCCGTCAGCCGCAGCCCGTCGCCCTCCAGGATGACCTTGGCGGCTCCGATCCGGATCTCGTCCGCGAGGGCGACGTACTGGGCGTTGTTCTCACCGATCTTGATGACCCCATCGGTCGAACCGTTGCCCACGTCGATCTCGATGTCACCCGACGTGCCGTTGGTCGAGTCACCCGTCATGATGCTGATTGCACCCGAACCCGAGGCGACGCCCGTCCCCGTGGCCTCCCCCGTACCGATGGAGAAGCCACCTGTCGCGGTGTCGGCGGTGGACGCATCTGCCGTCCCGAAGTCGAACGCCAGACCTTCCTCCACGCTCTTGAAGAAGAAGAGGTCCGCGCCGAGCGGACCGCCGGAGGTGAGTCGGCTGATGACAGCCCCACCGGACTGCCCGAACATCAGGGCGACATCGTTCCGGACCGTCATCCTCTTGAGCGGCACGGTTGCCACCACCGTGTCGATGGAGATCAGGTCCGCACCGTCGCTGATCTTGAGGCCGTCGTTGGTCGTGGCCGGGACCGTCCACGTCGAGGCCGCTGCCGTCGTCACGTCCACCTTGCCGGAGCCGGTGATCGTGTCCGTGGACATCGTCATGGTCGAGCCGACGACCACATCGGTGTTCGAGTAGATGTGCTCGGGCCGGTAGCCGTCCGTCGCGTCGTTCGCCAGCGAACCGATGTTGTAGGTGGCCGAAGCCCCGAACACGAGGTTGCTGCCCAGCTCGACATCTGCGCCCGCGAACTGGAGGCGGTCGTTGCCGTCCTCGTCGTAGTTGATCGAGGCGTCCGCCGCGTCACCGAAGGCGAGGATCTCGTCGTCCTGGAACTCGATGGTGCCGGTCACGTCCACGCCACCCGTGAAGCTCCAGGTCGAGGCCGAACCACTCGTCAGGTTCACCGCTGCCGCCGAGGACAGTGCGATGTTCCCCGTCGTCGTGGTGGTCAGGGCGATGTTGCCACTCGTGGTGTCCAGACTGAGGTTCTGCCCCGATTCCACCGCGAGGGACATCGCGCCAGCCGCGTTGATGGCGAACTCGGAGCCACCGCCGTGGTTCACCGAGAGAACCTGGCCGTCCGCCGCCGTGAGGTCCATCGCCCCCGAGGAGTCGATGTTGACCGCCACACCGTCCACGTCGAGCGTCCCCGCCGACTGGACCGACAGGGTTCCGGAGGTCGTGGTCGAGAGGGTGAGGCCCGCACTGTCCACCGTGAAGTTCGAGGCCGCACCCGCGTCGAGGGAGACGGCCCCCGACGCATCCGCCGTCACGGTGGTGCCGTCGATGTCCACCGCACCCGCCGAGTTCAGGGTGACCGCCCCCGAGGTCGTGGTCGTCAGGGTGATCCCCGCCGCGATGGTGTCGATGGTGACCGCACCACCCGAGGCCGTGTCGATGTCGATGCCCGAGGCCGAACCGTTGATGTCGATCAGGCCCGCCGAGGTGATGTCGATCTCACCCGAGGTCGTGGTCGAGAAGGAGAGGCCAGCACCCGTCACGTTGATGCTGGACGCCTTGTCCATGTCCGCCGTGAAGCCCTCGGTCCCGGAGAAGGCGATGTCGCCTGTGGCGTCCGTGACGATGGTGCGGCCCGCATCGTATGCCGCCTGGAGGGTGCTACCCGCCGTCGTCCCGAGGTTCGAGAAGCTGGCCCCCGACGTGGTGTCGGCGTTGGAGAGCACCTGGAAGTTGGAGCCGTTGGCCCGGAGGACCGACACGGCAACCTTGTAGATGCTGCCCGCCACCGTCGTGTCGGTGGTGAACTGGTTCTGGAAGAACGCGAACGTGTTGCCCGTCGTCCCGATACCGCGAATCGTCAGGACGTTCGCTGCGTGGGAAAGGACCTCGTACAAGCCGTTGTTGTCGGCGTTGTTCGCCCCGCTGATCTGGATGATGTCCTGATCCGAGAAGGTCGCTGCTCCGGTCGTGGCAACCGTCGGGTTCGAAGTGGCTGCAACACCAGCGGTGAATCCCCCTGCCGCCACCGTGTCCGTCGTGGTCGAGGGGTCGATGTTGATGACGATGCCGCCCGTCATCGCGGCGTCGGACGTGTACCCGGCGTTCAGGTACAGGAAGTTGTCACCGATGTTCACCTGCTCGGAATGGGTCGTCGTGGTCGTCCCTGTGACCGTCAGGTTGTTTCCGACGACCACGTCTCCGACGGAGGACACGGAGAACTTCGTCTCGTCGCTGCTGTTCGTGATGATGAAGCTCTCGGCCCCCGCGTCGTCCCCCAGCTTCAGCGTGGCCGAGTCCGTCGTCAACGTCAGGTCGTTGTCGGAGGTCAGGGTGAGGTCACCCGACGACTGGGACGTGATCGACAACGCCCCCAAACCACGGATCTCTCCCGCCGCCCCGACCGTGAAGCCGTTGCTGAACTGCGTCGGAGTCGTCGCTCCAGGGCCCGCCTGGAAGATGAAGCCGATGTTGTCCGGGAGGGTGATGTCGTAGTTCGAGCCCGAGTCGCTCGGCGTGTAGACGCTGCCACCGGACTGGAACAAGGGGCCATTCAGTTGGTTGTAGCTGGGCATCGATGTGTTCCCCTAAGGGTTGCAGCACGAGATCCCGCCACATCATGGGTCGGGAGGGCAGACACCCCTGGCGAAGAGGGGGGCCTACCTATATAGCTGCCGGTATAGGGGGCGTATTGAGGAGAGGGGTGCGGATCTACAGGGAGGGCTTCTTCGGGGCGTCCTCGCCATCACCATCGGCGTTTTCGTCGCCCTCTTCGGCCTTCTCGACCACCTTGAGGTCGGGGTCGTCCTTGGCCTTGGCCTTCTTCGAGGGCTTCTTCTCGGGCTCCTCGGCGGGCTCGGGCTCCTCCGCCTTCTCGGCGTTCTCCTGCCCGACAAGCCAGTTCCGCATCTTGGCCAGGTCGTTCATGTCCGCCTGGAGCTGCTGGGCCTTCTGCTGGGCCTCCTGCTGGAACGTCCGGCGCTCCTCCTCGAGCTTGTTGACCTTCTCGAAGACCCCGGCCTTCTTGAGCGTCGCCGTGATGGTCTCCTGGACCTCCTGCGAGTAGGTCTGCACCTTGCGCTGGAGTTCCTGGAGTTCCTTCTGCTTCGCCTCGATGTCAGCGGTCAGGTTGTCGATGTCCTTCTGGCGACTCATGGCTCTGTGTTTCTCCCTTGCCTGAACGCGGCGACGTTCCTTGCGTTTAGCGATCTTCCGCTGACCCCGAATCTGGCGGCGCTTCTGGGCCTTGCGGTCCTTCTGTTTCGGCATCGTGTCATACTACCCCTCGAGATCCGGCAGTGACACCACTCCCGCGCAAATTTTCCGAACACCATCTCCACACCGACTTCTTGTCGTAGATAGGCAGAGCCCCAGCTTGGTCACTGACCAAGTAAGTCTTGCACTTGCGGGGGTCTCTCTTCGTCAGGTCTCAAGGGGTGATGAGGTCGGCGTAGTCGAACTTCGTCCCGAGGGCATCCAAGATGGAGATCTCCTCAGGGTCAAATCTCTGCACGGCGTTGTTGTAGAGGTGGACACGCTTGGGGACCTTGATCGTGTTCTTGGCGAACTGGCGACCCTTGGATGTGGGACGCCACCATCCAGAGGTCCGCTTCGAGGTGTCCAAGGGGTCCTTCGGCATCTCCTCGATGAGTCCCCAGTGGACCAGCTTGGGGAGTTCCCTGCTCTTGAGGAGCCACTTGGGGGCCGTATTCGGCACGTCCACCCAGTCCAGGTTCGGTCCCGACTCTCCCACAAGCCAGATCAGGCTCCGGGCCATCGCGGAGTTGAGGGCCCTCTTGTAGAGGCGGGCCAGTTGCCCACAACACGGGCACTGGACCCCCTCCTCAAGGTGGCGGAGGACGAACTCACGGGCCTCATCGAGGGATTCGAAGATGAGGGGGCCGGTGAAGAGGGAGGGGTCGCCTCTGGGGTCGGCCTG
>Ga0180434_10001282_pt1 | contig 36277 bp, 29 predicted proteins | sample SS_ome_7_FD_132453 | JGI IMG/M metagenome (GOLD analysis project Ga0180434, IMG submission 132453) | Hypersaline lake sediment archaeal communities from the Salton Sea, California, USA - SS_1_D_2 metaG | ecosystem: Environmental > Aquatic > Non-marine Saline and Alkaline > Hypersaline >... | reverse complement strand
GGGAAAACCTTGGCGGGCGTAATGGATGGTCGGCGCCAGGATCTTGTCCGGCTTCAACGCACCGAACCTCTCGTGCAGTGCCGCCCATCCGCTAACACAGCCCGGGACACTCCAGGCTAAAGGACTGCCCGCAGGTATCTCATCCAGTCCCATCTTGCGGGCTTCTTGCAAGTTCCAGTCGTACGGGGACCGGCCGCTCGCATTGAGGCCGAGCAGTTTCTGCTCTTTCTCGTTCCATACGATGGCGAAAAGGTCTCCTCCCGGCCCGCACATCATAGGCTCGACCAGGCTCAGCATGGCGTTGGCGCAGATCGCCGCGTCCACTGCATTGCCGCCCGCCTTGAGGATCTCGACGCCCGCCATGCCGGCCAGCGGCTGGCTGGTGCAGACCACGCCGTTTTGGCAAACCACGGTCGAGCGATTCTGGTTCCTGTGCCGGAGCAAACGCCGATCAATGAACACGTTGTCGGCTGCGGAACCTTTGGCCGGATGCCCGGCGAAGGACACGCCGTCTCGAATAAGCGCGGATGTACAAACGCCGCCAAGCAGTTTCAAGAATGAGCGTCTTTGCATGATTTGTTACCTCCATACTTGGCTAAGATGATAAAGAAACAGGTGGTTACCACCATGCCCGCGATGAGGCCCCAGCGAGGAGCAAGCCCGAATGCGCTCGGAATGTATGCGCAGATGAGCGCGACTGCGGCCACCGATAGACTGTAAGGTAGCTGGGTGCGGACGTGTTGTATGAGGTCACAGGAACTGGCGGTGGAGCTTATGATCGTGGTATCGGATATCGGCGAGCAGTGGTCGCCGAAAATCGCCCCGTCCAGAACCGCGCCCAGGCTTATCATAGTGGTCAGACCATAGATCCGTCCATCAAGGGCAAAGGCGATGGGAATCGCGGTCGGTATGAGTATGGCCATCGTTCCCCAACTGGTGCCTGTGGCAAACGAGGTGACAGAGGCGACAACAAACAACAGCGGCGGAAACCAGCGTGGCGAGATCCTTTCCGCCAGCACCGATGTTAGAAATTCTCCCGTGCCGAGGCTGTCACAACAGTTCTTCAATGACCATGCAAGAATCAATATCATAGACGGCATGACCGCCCTTCGTATGCCGCGCCATAGGCATCCGGACATCACGGAATTTCTCAGTGTGCCCACGAGCCGCCCACAGAGCATAGCCAACGTCATGCCGAATAGTGCTGCAAATAAAAGTATCAGGTGACTATGCTCAGCGCCGCTGATGACTTCCCGCCAGTAGGCCCAGCTCAGCGGCGAGCCGCCTGCTCTGAGCTTTGCCAGGCCGTTGCCGTCCAGCCAGAGACCCGTGAGGTGAAATAGTATCAGGCCGCCCAGAGGCAGCAATGCGTTGACGGCCCGACCCCGTATTTGTGCCGTGGCCGATGAGCTGCGCTCATGAAGTTGCCGGCTTTTTGTGTTGTCAGCGTCTCCTTGTCTGCGCTCCTCTGAGATTCTCATTGGACCGAAGTCGCGCCCCGCGATGATATGGGTGAAGACGAAAAAGATCATCAGCAGGCAGTAGAAGCGGAAACTCAGGGCATCGAAGAACATCGAATAGCCGGTCCGGTCGATACCGAGCTGCATGGCTGTGTCGCCGAAAAGACCGACCTCGTAGGCAATCCATGTGCTGACGATTGCCAGCCCCGAAATGGGAGCACTGGTGGCATCGACAATAAAAGCGAGCTTTTCGCGGCTGATGCGGAACCGGTCTGTGATCGGCTGCATCATGGAGCCAACGATGATGGCGTTGGCGTAGTCATCGATGAAGCAGAGTACGCCCATCAACGCGGTGGCCAGTTGCGCGGATTTCCTGCCTTTTACCCGCCGCAAAAGCCACAGAATGATTCCGTTGAAACCGCCCGAGGCGATCATCGTTTCCACCATCACAAAGATGGGCGGGATGAAAGCAAGAATCTGCAGGTTCGTTGTGCTGGTGACGGCCTCGCCGACGAACGCGCCGGTACTCATGAGTCCTTGCAACCAGGCAGCGCCGCTCAGTGGAGCCTGGGGAACCGAGACCAAAAGCCCGCCCACTACAATAGCTACTCCCAAACTCAAGAGGACGTGATGCGTGAGGAAGGCCAGCAAAATGGCCAGCAAAGGAGGGACCACGCTGTACCACAAAGCTGTCTGGGAGGATGAATCGTTGGAATGTGCAAAGCACGCCAGTGACGCCCCGATGAGGCCAAATACCGCGATCCATCCTGCGATTCGTAGCGAGCTTGCTATTTTCACCTGGTTCTACCGTTAATTCACGCCTCTATTTGCACCTGCCGGACGCTTTTGTCAACAAACATTCTTTCTGCCGTGCAAGCACAAGCAATTGCCAGCGAGTTCCAACACTCTGTTTTTGACTGGGTACGTCCTGGCAGTTATACTCTTCTATCACAATGTATGTCACGTGATCGCCGTTAGTGGCGCAAGGAGCGCGGACCATGTTGAATGGATTGTCGATACGAATGGGTCAAGACAAGGATGCGGATGTGCTGGCGGCGTTCAACGTTGCGCTGGCGCGGGAAACGGAAGGCAAGGACTTGTCGCTTTCCGTCGTAAGACAGGGTGTACAAAAGCTCTTGGAGAACCCACAGCATGGATTCTATGTTGTTGCCGAAACGGCTGATGCAGTGATAGGTTCGGCCATGATCACCTTCGAGTGGAGTGACTGGCGGTGCGGTTTGTTCTGGTGGTTTCAAAGCGTCTACGTCAAACGGCAGTTTCGCCGGCAGGGTGTCTTTCGCAAGCTATTCGAATTCGTAAAAGATAGAGCATCACGCCAGGGCATCGTTTGTGGCCTTCGCGTTTACGTGGAGCAATCCAACCGTGCTGCACAGGGCGTCTATGCCGCGCTGGGTATGGAGCGGACCTGCTACAACAGGATTTATGAACAGCTACTTCCGGGATACCGCGATTGATCTTTCTGTCAGATGAGGCGCGTCTGGCCTGGGACCGCCACCGGACGCACGGGTAGCTCACCCAACTCACACTTCTGCGGTGACAGGTCGAGCTTCGAAGCCTTCATCGCCCAGTCCCATTTCATCGCCCGGCCCGTGTAGGCGCTCATCCGGCCCATAATCACCGTCATGGTGCTTTCGGCAAGCCGCTTGGACTCGTTGATCGGCTCGCCCCGGCGGATGCTCTTTATCAGATTGGCATATTGGGCTACCTCGCCGCTGTGAATCGGGTCATTGTACTTGAAAATCCTGCGTCCGTTCGTGTCGTCGATGTAGCCCTCGGCTCGCGTAGTGTACGTGGAGCCCTTTGTGCAAACCACACGCTCGCCGACTCGCGGCGTAGAGCCTTCGATCTGCGAGCACATGCTCATCACGCGAATGCCGTTGGGATATTCGTACTCCACGGTGAAATGGTCATAGATATTGCCGAACTCCGGCCCGGTTCGAGCCTGGCGACCGCCCATGCCCAGGCACGACACCGGAGGCGAGCCGACAGCCCAGTTGATCACGTCCATATTGTGCAGGTGCTGCTCCACGATATGGTCGCCAAGCTTGCCATCATGGATGCGTTTCATCAGTTCGAGATATTGCGGCTGCCAACGCTGCTGCGTTCCGACCACGATGGAGAGTCTCTTCTTGTCGGCCAGCTCCGCCGATGCGAGCAGGGAGCGTATGCCTACGGGGTCCACCGCGCCGGGCTTTTCCATGAAGATGTGCTTGCCCGCTTCCAGCGCCGCCCGCACCATTGGGGGACGAAAGCCCGGCGGCGTGGTCAGCATTACAATGTCTACGTCATTCATGGCCAGGACTTTCTTGTATGCATCGAAGCCTAAGAAGCTTGTTTCCGGCGTGACATCTTTCTTTTCCGCTCTGGCATTTTCCTTCTCCTGCATATCGCGTTAGTTACTTTTGTTGATAGACGAACGCCATACGCAGCGTATCTTATGGCATGAAGTCGCGCTACACAAGACTCTATCTGGTTTCTGGTTGACGGCAACAGCCCCATGTGGTATACTAACTCTAAAGGAAGGAGGACCGCAAATGACAGAGGTCGGAAATTCATCAGTGCTGCGAACAATCCCTTTACTGATCGCGGTTTGCTTTGTCAGCTTTCCCGTCTATGCCAAATACGGCGGGGGCACGGGAGAGCCCAACGACCCCTACCTGATCGACACGGGTGCAAACCTGAACGCCATCGGTCTGCATGAGGAAGACTGGGATAAGTACTTCAAACTCACGGCCGATATTGAGCTTGGTGCCTATACGGGGGAGCAGTTCAATATCATCGGAACGATGAGCGACAAATTCGTCGGCTCTTTCGACGGCGCGGGTCATACAATCACCAATTTCACGTACTCCACGGCTAACAACAGCTTCATTGGCCTGTTTGGTCAGGTCGGGGATGGTGCGCAGATCAAAGACGTGAGGCTCGACGATGTGGCTATCGAGGTCGGACAGGGCAGTTCCGTCGGTGCCCTGGTCGCATTCAACTGGCGCGGGATCATCAGCCGCTGCTGCGTATCCGGCAGCGTTGTCGGCGGAGATAACTTTGCTAATCTCGGTGCACTGGTGGGATTCAATTCATGGGGTACCGTCAGCGAATGTCAGGCGGCGGGCAGCGTCGCAGGCGGAAGCAACGCCAATGCCATCGGAGGCCTGGTAGGCAATAATGCGCACGGTGACATCCAGGACTGCCGGGTAATCGCCACGATGAGCGGTGGGCCGGGCTCCAGCAATATCGGCGCCTTGGTGGGATACAGCGAAGCCGGCACGGTCAACAGCAGTTGTGCCGCCGGCAACGTCAGTGGCGATACGTCCGTAGGCGGCCTAGTGGGATACAAAGATGCCGGTAGTATCACTCAGTGCTACGCCACAGCAAATGTCAGCGGAAACACTCGTCTCGGCGGCTTGGTGGGACGCAATGACTCAGGCAGTATCAGCGACTGTTACGCGACCGGCGATATCGACGGTGTCGATGCCGTCGGTGGTCTGGTGGGACGCAATCACAAGGGCAGCATTAGTAATTGCTATGCGGCCGGGATGGTTAACGGCAGCAGCCGGTTCGCCGGGCTCGTGGGAAATGAGGACAGAGGCTCCTACGTTAGCTCTTTCTGGGACACCGATGCGAATCCCGGTCTGGCCGGCGCCGGTGATGTCGACCCCGATCCCGCCGACATCGCGGGTAAGACAACCGCCGAGATGCAGATGGCCACAACATTCCTTGGAGCTGGCTGGGACTTGGTCAATGTCTGGGGCATCGGCCACAATCAGACGTATCCATATCTGCGCAGGTACTCACCAGCGGATATCAACCAGGACGAGAGCGTGGATTTTCTTGATCTTGTGGTGTTGGCCGGGCATTGGCTTGGAGGCTTGGACTGAGCAAGGAGGCCACCCGCACCAAAATCCAGCCTTTCGTGGGTTTCGCTCTTGTAGCTGAATGCAGTCAGGTTCGCGCTAATTTTGGGGCGGAGTGCCGCAATTTTGATTTTTCATTTTTGCTTTTTGAATTCGTTATGGCTTTAGGGGCCGATCTCTATCAAAGACTCGCACCAATGATGCAGTTGCCATCTGCCGAAGCATACATCGGCGGTGATAACATAAAGTCTTTTCGATGGCTCATCCGGAACGGTGATTCTAAATGCAACCTCAGCTTCGCGCTGAGGCTGCACAGTAACCGAACCGCTTTGCCGTTTCAATGTGAGTCCTTCAGGGACGTGCAGCGTGACAGAATACGTTTCGGGCGCATCTGAGTGATTCAGGATTCTCACTGCTACCTTCAGGCGTTGGCCCGGCTTGGCTTTCCGGCCGTACGGGTATATTCTTGCCCAGCGTTCATCAATTCCGTAATTCGGCTCGTCCCACGGGAACAGACCACCGAGTATGCGTTTGCGTTTTTGCAGGACCTGCTTCATGTGGTCGAGCTGGTCTTTGCTGAATCGAAAAGGCTCAACGACATGCTCGTTGATGAGCAGGTAGTCGGGCGGCATCTTGCGCAGAAGATCAAGGCAGTAGAAATATCCCGTTTGCTCGTGCAGCAAGTTGCGATTCTGCAAACAATAGTCGTCTATTCCCGAAGGCGTAAAAGAGTCGCCGATAAAGAATATCTTCTCTCCGCCGGCCCTCTCGGCCAATAGTGCATCGTGATACAGAGTCTGTCCGGGGAAATTGTAGAAAGTCAGCTTGAACTGCTTCCACCGCATTTCGTACCCGTCGGGCACGGCAGTGAGAGTCGTAATGGGATTGGCGGTCATAGCCGGCAGCCGATAAGCGTCCGGATGCTGCAAAATATCTCTTATTTGGGTGCATGCGTATACGGGGCAGCTTGTCTCGGCGGAGCCTGTCGCGGCTTGGCCGAGCCAAGACGGGCGAGCCGCAGCCGGATTGAATTCTTCGAAGAGCTCGTTGACCTTGTCCGTGTGGTCATCATGATAGTGCGTGATGAACAGGCCGTCAAGCCGGCGCAGCCGACCTTTCTGCCGTAGCTCCACCAGCTCGCGTATGATGGCCGTAGAGCCACAGTCCACAAGAAAACCGCTCCCATCCTCGGATAACATCAGGCGGGAATTGTGAATGGGAATAATCCAGCTCGGGGGCTTCTCTTCGATGACAGTAGCATAGGGCATCCAGTCAACATCAGCAGCCGAACCCAAGGCTCTCTCGGCAAGGATTTCGTAGCGGTCTTTGAAGTACCAGTGGCCGGCATTGATAGAGAGATAATTCTTGTACGCCGCCTGCAATCTCTCGATCAAGCGGCTAATCGCGGCCTGTGGATCTTTGATAACGGGACCCCGAGCCGGGACGAGAATGTCACATTCTTGCTCCTGCACTTTGCGCAGGCTCTGTATGAGCGGGCCGATCCTGCCGGCGTATCCGTGATACCCGCCGATCTTTGCTTCGGCAACGGCATCCTGGAGGCTATACAAATCCATGAGTTGCCCATCGCCGTAGATGATATCGCCCACAAAGCCGTATTTCAGCCCATCAATATCAGCAAAATAGGAAACCGCCCCTCGCGTATATCCCGGCGTCTCAAGCACCCGTATAGGAATGTCTTGCCAGCGGAGCACATCTGCGCCGCTTGCCGTATGGCTTACTTTCAGAGGCCGTGTCAATATTTTTGTCGTCTGCTGCTTATAGTCATGGAACCTGCCCTTAACAAATGACAGCCAGAAATCATTGACGTTGGTGAAGTGAGCGACTTCGCTTGCGGGCACCACGGATTCTGCGCCGTTTTCAACCAGCTCCCGTCCCGCCCAGACGACATCGCGTCGGCAGTGCGTGAAGAGGACCTTATCGGCCTTTTTAAGACGTCCGGCTGGGTCACCATAGATGACCAGCGTTCGCCCATCTTTTTCGATAAGGACGCCGTTGACCGCTTCCTGGCAGACCGAGACATGCGGACTGAGTTTGACAACGGCATCAGCGCGGCAGGTGTCCGCTGGAGTCAAGCACAAACCAAATATTGAAATTGCGGCAATCCACTTTCGCATCGCAAGCTTGTTATCCCGCCAAGTCCCTTTGCGCCTTTGCTTCTTTGTGCCTGGCCGTTACTTGATTGGTTCGATATAGATGTTGCGAAACTCTATCGGGCTGCCTTCGCTTTGCAGGCAAATCCAGCCGGCCGTCTCGGTGGCATCTGTCCCCTCGTTCTGCAGCACGCCGTTTACATAGCAGCGAATCGTATCTTCTTTGCAATAGATTTCATAGGTGTTCCACTGGCCTGCGGGCTTCTCCGTGCTGGCGTGTTTCTTTTCTATGATCACGAATTGCTCTTCGACGTTCTGGCGATCTTGGCCGTCAACGGTGATGCCGGTGCCGTTGATGAGGACGAAGTCGCCGGCATTTCCCGCCATGAGCTGGCATTCGATACAGCGGGGCCAGATTTTGTCCGGTCCGCCGGCATGGAGCAGCACGCCGCTGTTGGTGGGCTTGTCCACCCAGCGCCATTCCAGGTGCAGATGATAGTTCTTATACCTGCATTTGGTCCGCATGTAGCCGTTCGGCTTTCCTTTACAGTGAACAATGCCGCCGGATACCGACCATACATCGTGCACGTCGATAGTCTTGTCCGGGATAAATAGCTTCCAGCCGGCAAGATCCTGACCGTTGAAGAGCATCGTCTTTTCCTTGGGTGCTATGGGTCCCATCATGTGCTGGCAGCCGACCAACCCCGACAGAAATACGACCAGCACGCTCCATCCAAGGAATCTCATTGCCGTTGCCTTCATTTCTTGTCTCCTTCTGCACGTGTTAGAAAAATCTGCCGTTTTTCTGCTCATCTGCGTCTTTGCTTGCCCGCGTTTGGCGGTATAATACCAGATGTATTCTTCGCTAACAATTGCTTTGCGTGTTTTTCGCGTACACAAAGGATACGAATATTGGTCGGTGGGTGCCACCCACCAGCGAAGTGCAAGCAGGATTCCTGAGTTAAATTGGGCCGATTAGGACAGGGAGGTGCCAAAATGATTATTCCGCGATTTATCCGAAAACTTCTGGCGGTGTTCCGTGGCAGTGTTTCGCCGACGTTCATTTTTCTGTCGGTTGCATTGGGGTTCTGGTTCGGACTAACTCCGGGCTGGACCGGATTTCACACCGTCATCGTCCTTGCGGTTCTGATATTGAACATCCATCTCGGACTATTCCTGCTGTCTACGGCGGTGGGCAAGGCCTTGTGCTTCGCGGCTGCGCCGGTGCTTTTCCACGTAGGCTCGGCCGTGCAGAGTTACCTTGGGCCTTTGCTGCGTCTGCTGGCCTCGATACCCATCGTAGGAATGACCGATTTTAGCAGATACTCGGTTGCCGGCGCCTTAATCATAGGTCCGGTTGTAGGTGTCATCGCCGGACTTCTCATGACTCGTTCCGTGATTGGCTTTCGCCGGATGCTGCTTAAACTCGAGGAAGGTTCGGAGAGATTCCGGAAATGGTATTCCAATCGCTGGGTGAGAATTCTGGATCGCCTGCTCATCGGCAGGCGCACCAAGGATGCCAAGGCACTGTTCAGCGCGAAGACAAAAGTCTTTCGCAAGGCCGGCGTGGTACTTGCCGTGCTCATTTTGGCCGGGGCGTTTCTCGTGGCCACAATCCTTGCCGACGTGATGGTCAAGGACAAGGTGACGAGTGCAATGACGCGGGCTAACGGGGCGGAGGTGAATTTGAACAAACTGGATCTATCGGTTCTTCGCGGAGCCGTCGCGGCTGCCGGACTACAGGTCACGGACGCCCAGAACCCTCAGAACAATCAGCTTGCAGTGGAGAAAATGGCAGCCGATGTAAGCGTATACGATTTGCTTTTGGGCAGGCTGGTGATGGAGAGTGTACAAGTTTCAAGCGTACAATTCGATCAAGAGCGAAAGACGCCGGGCAAGGTACTCGAGCGCGAGAAGGAGGAGCCGGCCCCCTTCGACCCCTGTGACTTTGAAGTCACGGCCGAGGACTTGGCCAAGCTGGAGAAGTATTTCAAGGATGCGCAGAAATTGAAGGAGCAGTTGCAAAAGTTGCGCAAATGGCTTCCCAAGGGCGGTAAAGACAAGGCTCCGGCCGGCCGCAAGCAGGTCCCCGACGAGTATCTGGGCTACCTTCAAGCCAAGGCGCCGGTTCGGCCTTCGCCGCGCGTGATGGCACAGAAAGCTGTTCTTGATAAGGTGCAGATACCGTCGCCGATGTTTGGAAACAGTCGGATTGCTCTGGCGAACGTGAGCGATGCTCCCGCCGCCGCCGGGCTTCCGGTCATGGTGGAGATCAAATCAAACGATACGCCCGCCCACATGAAATTGAAGTTTGATTATTCGCAGCAAGATAAACAAGGCGGTCCGGAGATAAGCGGCACCTTTGAGGGTCTGGACTTGAGCAAGACACAATCCAGCCTCAGCGAAGAAGCCGGTTTGACGGTCGAGTCGGCCACCGCTTCCGGCCGTCTCCTGGGCCGGCTCACCAATCAGGCTATCGACCTGACGATCAATGTCGCGATCAAGAACCTCAAGGCGAAGGCACAAGGGGACGGGGTCCTCAATTTGGGCGCCAGGAGATCTTCCGAAATCCTTGAGGTTCTCAACGACCTTGAGACCACGATACGTGTGGTTGGCCCTGTCACCGAGCCTCGCCTGGTCTTCGACGTTAAAGGCCTGACCGAACAGTTCAAGCAAGCATTGGTAAAAGCGGGCAAGGAAGCACTGATGCGCGAGATCGATAAACAGCTTGGCGAAGAACTGGACGGCAAGCTTGGCGAGAAGTTGCCGGATGGGATGAAGGATGCGCTGGATAAGCCCAAAGACTTGATAAAAGGACTCGGAGGATTGCTGGGCGACAAGGATGAGAAAAAGAAATAGAAAGCGCCTGCTCAACAGTCACTATAGGCCGGTGTTGCCACCAGCAAATCGATTCCCTAATCAGTCGGCAGTATCGGCTCAGCGCGTTTGACGAATTGGATAGGGACACCCCAGGGGTCGCGCAGCGTGGCTATTTTATCACCGTTTGGCGCAGTAGTCACTTCGCCTATCGGTGTCGCACCGGCGGCAATCAACTCATCGCGAATCCCGGCCACATCATCTACCATGAATGCAATGTGCAGCAGAAGCGGATCCATTGCGGCATAATCCGGCACAGCGTCAGGCGGATTATGATATATCTCTAACGTCATATTCGCCCCGCCGTCGGAGATGAAGTGCGCGTTGGCTGGAGCGGGTCCCTTCCGCAGGACCTTCATGCCCAGGTGCTGACAATACCACTGTGCCATCGCGACAGGATCCTTTACGTTTATCGCAACGTGTTCAAGACGAACTGTGTTTGTATCTTGTTGATTGGGACGGGCATTGACTCTGCTGCGGTCCTCTGTAGACATTGCGGCAAATCCTCGAAGCACAAATAATAAAATTCTGTATTCCTGGTTTCCCGGAACGCTTTTCCTGTGGCTAACGCGCAGCCTTGACGCCGCCGCCCTTAAGTGCCCGCTTCACCTCGGCCTCGACGGCCTTGTGATTAATCATGGTGAAATCTCCCGGCGTTTCCTGAACGAGTACGCCGTGGGCCGCACCGTAGTTGACGGCGGTCTGCAAGTCCTTGCCGCTTAGTAAGGCAGCCAGCACGCCGGAGGCAAACGAGTCTCCGCCTCCGGTCCTATCCCGTATGGGCACGTTCTGGCGAAGCGGCGCTTCGTACAAGGTTTTATGCTCGACATCGTAGAGTACCCCCGCCCAACTGATCAAATCTGCGTTGTGTGCTCCTCTCCATTGGGTCCCAATCAGGCTCAGGTTCGGCCAATCCTTTGCCACCTGAAGAATCGTCTCCTTATAGGCTTCGACCCATTCTGCATACGGTGCACCCTTGGCAGCCTTTGTCTCGTAGCCGAGAGCATCGGACAGATCGGAGTCGTTTCCGACAAGCATACCCAAATGCGGCGCGAGCCGCGCATTTATGGCTCGTGCTTTCTTCTTGTCGGGCTCGACTTTGGAGCGATAGTTCAGATCAGCGGAAACAAACGTGCCGTATTCTGCCGCTTTCTGGGCGGCTTCTATGGCAAGTTCCGCGGTTTTGGTCCCTATCAGAGTAAATATTCCGCCGGTGTTGAAGACTCTCACACCTTCTTTTCCGAACAGCTCATCGAAGTCAAAGTCACCCGGCTGAAGCAATCTGGCCGCGCTGTTGCCGCGGTAATAGGTGGTGTCGGATGGCAATACGCCGGCCCCGCTGTACGTGAAGTTGACTCCATTGCAGATGGTGCCTTTCTTGTCGGTGGAATACTTGCCTGTGTCGCTGTTGGTGCTCCACCAGATGATTTTGCTCGTATCGACCCCCGCTTCTCTCATTTGGTTTCGTATGTTTTCGCCGATGGGATCGTCGACCAAGGCGGTCAGAACCGCTGTGCGAAAACCGAACGTATAGGCCAATCCGCAGGCGATGTTTGTCTCCCCGCCTCCTTGCGAGACTCGTATCCCGTCTCGGACCTTTGCTGTGGGGACGTCTCTGGGGTCCAGTCTCAACATGACTTCACCCAAAGAGACGCCGTCATATTTACATTGGCTGGATGGTTTTATCGACTTGTAATCTATGACTTGTCCCATTTTGGGCCTCCAGATAACGTAATGGCCGTCAGTTCAGGCTCCATACTACATTCTAAACCCTAAATCCTAAACAAGCCAGCGTGAGTTTTAGAATTTAGGATGTAGTGCTTCGGATTTCTCCGATGCGGCAATTATCCCTATTCTACTTAAGCGTCCGCCGAGCCTGTCTTATCTTCCATAAGAGGCTGCCGAACCCCAACATGCCCGCAGCTAAAGGGCTGATCCATAAGGCAGACCACAAAGTAACGCCACTATCCGCCAATACACCGACTACGGATGGACCGGTAAGGCCTGCCAGCGCCACGCTGGCCTCCATATAGCCATACGCGCGGGCCTTAGTCCGGCCAAACGTGCGGGCTACAAGGGAAAGAATGCACGGCACAGTAGCGGAGATAAGCAGGCCACCGATGCTCAGAGTTATCAGTGTGCTCAGGTAGGTCCGGGCGGACAGTCCGATGGCCAGCACCGTGCCCCCAGCGATACCACTTACCGTTAAGATCACACGGTCATCCACCTTGAATCTGACAGCAGCGATCAAGAAGCGGCCGGCAGCCAGGCCCATGGATATCATGGCCAGAAGCATGGCACCTTCGAAGTCATTTGCACCGAACTTTGCCTGCACCATTGGGTTCGTCCATGCCATCAGGCAGATAACCATCCAACCGTGACAGAAACCCAACAGGACAATCCAAAGTGTGTCCCTGTCTATCGATTCGGGTATCCAGCGGGGCAAAGTTGGCGCGCGTTTCTGCCCGTGGCCGGGAGGATCCGGTTTGTGTTGCCCGGCAGGATTGTGTCCCTTGAGTTTCTCGGCTGTCGGCCTAAGATACGAAGTTACAAGAACAAGACAGGTCCCTATCAAGAGCATATTGATTGTGTATGGCAGACGAAAACTCCAGACATGGAGGCTGTATTCCTGAGCCATATCCAGCCATGCTCCGATAGCGGGGGCAGAGATCACCGAAGAGCTAAACCACAGGCCGGCGGCCAAGGCCATGATCTGCCGTAGCCTGTCATGGAATAGGTCCGCCAGAAACGTATTATTGGCGTTGCGGATGATGCCTGATGCAACTCCGATGAGCATCAGGCTCACAAGCAGGGACCAAAAGCCGATGGCAAATAGCATCAGCGCCAGGCCCAGCACCGCCGTTACAAGTCCCCAGACCAGGACTCTGAAGGGGCCAAAGCGATACGTGATGTGTCCAATGAGCAGGCTCATAACCAGAACGCCTACATTGGTTGCACCCAGGCTGACGCCCAGTTGTGTCTGCGACAAGGAAAAAAGGCGCTGAAATGTCGGGCCGCACACAAATGCCGTAACTATCGTGATCTGCAGGCTTATATTGGTCAAAAAGATCGCAACCGCGGGCCATTTTCGCGAGTTCATTGCTTCATCGTCTCTGATGCAGACTTGAAAAACAAGGTTTCCATCACATACGAGGTTGCTAAACGCGTTTTTTGCATCTTTTGCCAGAGTACAAGAAACAACCCCTTGTCCGAAAGCCTTTTCTCATCATTTTGGCTTGGTTTCTGCCCCTGAGCCGGCTGCGAAAAGCACTTTTTTGTTTTTTTGGTCAAACAAATCTTTGTCCTGCTGCGTAGCAGTAGTACACATTCCTTCCTCCTCCTTCAAAAGGGGTAATGTAAGAAGCGGCGCAAGCCGCTTCTTCCATTTTGCCCCCGTAGCCCCGGCTTCAATATTGCCTGTCTTTCTTCTTGAAACAGCGCTGTTGCGGTGCAAATTGCCTTATAGGACGCAGAATGGGGCGTCTGCATGACGGCCAAAGCCAGTTTGTTCAGCCGGAATATTATTTATATTTTAGGTGGCGGGTTCTGTAAGGACGCTGTGCGCCATGAATTGTGGCTGTTTGACCATGTAGGTCCGTAAATGCAGCGGAGCACAGCCCGCTTTTGAAAATCGAGCTAATAGTTGTAGTCGAGATTTGAAATCATGTTCAAGAGGCTTGCGATTGTTGGCGTAGCCCTGCTGCTTGCTGGTTCTGGCGTACAGGGGTGGGTCTACCTACAAAGACAAAAACAAAGAGAAAGTGCTACAAGCCACAAGGCAACCGATGGCTCGGACGCCAGCGACGGGCTGGATTCTTACAATGAATGGTTGCAGTTACCGCCCCAAGAGCGAGAGGCGCTTCCTCCGGCGCTGAGTGAGTCACTCAGGACGAAGACGAAAGCCGAGCTGTCGCGAGAGCAGAAAGCGCGGCTTAAGGCTGATTTGGATAAGCTGGCAAACGATGAAAGCTTGGCTCCTCCCTTCGCGAACCTGCTTTACGGGGAAAATTGGCAGGAAGAGCTTGCCCGGTACAGAAAAAGCAAAGAACGACATGAGTTGGTCTTTACCATCTCCATGGTGTGCGCCTCTATAGGAGGCAGTATTCTTGGGGGCTGTTTGCTGCTGCGTCTGGTGCAGCTTCTGGTAAGAATACTCTCACGGTTGATGTCCCATCAGGGCCAGCCTGATACCGACGATCCAGAATGCAGCGAAAGCCAAACGCAGACAGGTCAGGAAAGTGTAGAAGATGAGTTGTCTCGCTCGGCCAAGGCCGAACAGATCTCACAAACAGTACGAGCATCTTCGCAGAACGGCGCGGTTGAGGAATCACCTGAGCGGTCCGGTAGCTTCGCTTCGCGGGCTTCAGTCGACAACCATAACGGCGACACGGAGGGAGAGCCTGAGTTTTCTGCAAGGGGCGATGGTGAGAGGGCTGTTCGTGTTGAACGCGACGGGCCGTTGGATGCTGAATCCGACGGAATCAAAACGAATCTGTTGCCGTTGAGACTGGTCAGGAGTACTCGAGCCCATTTTCTGCCCCGGGCCGACCGGTGGCCGGCTGAAAGTCAAGACAGGTGTGAGGGCCGGGTTTGCGTCGTGGAAGAAGAGCCTGAGCAGAACACGGCAGAAAATGTAGACACGGATAACCATAGGACACTAAGACAACCGGGACCGGATCCGCTTAATAGTACCCTGACAGAGCTCAACGAGCAGATGGCGGCTATTCGTGAATATGCATCCGACCAACAAGATAGAGTCAAACGACTTCAGGAGGGCTACGACTGGAACATCATCCGGAATTTTTGTCTGCGGGTCATACGGTGTATCGACAATCTTGACGGTCGGATTGCCAAGCAATCCGACAAAGAAAAGGATATGACGCATCTTACGGAAGTCAGAGACGAGCTGGTGTTTGCCCTGGAGTCCAGCGGCGTTGAGCAATTTGAGCCCGAGATTCACAGCGAATATCGTGGTCAGGAGAGACTTGCAGAGGCTGTAAGAGAGAAGCAACAGTGCGAAGACCCTGAGCTGACCGGCAAAATTGCAGAGGTGGTCAGGCCGGGGTATCAATATTTCATTGATGAAGAGAATGCAAAGGTGGTGCGCCCGGCAATGGTCAAGCTATTTGCTTAGGCCCACCAGGGCGCAGGCCAAATTCCTTCGTACGAAGGGCTTTTGATGCAGAAGAAAAAGTGAGGACCGAAGTGACAAATAGAGGTGAGAACATGTCCAATATTGTAGGCATAGACCTCGGGACGACTTTCTCGGCGTTGGCGATTCTTAATGCTATCGGCAAGCCTGAGGTGATTGCTAACGCTGATGGCGACCGACTTACACCGTCTGCGATTTTCTTTGATGAAGATGATTCCAATATCATCAGGGTGGGCATCGAGGCGATCAATGCGCGCCATCTGAATGCGCAAAGGTCGGTTCGTTGGATAAAACGCCACATAGGAGACCCGAATTACCGCAAAGAAATAAACGGGAAAGTCTGGACGCCGGCGGAGCTGTCCGGTTTGATCCTCAAGAAACTGAAGCAGGATTGCGCAGCGGAGCACGGTGAGATCCGCGACGCTGTGATTTCTGTTCCCGCTCACTTCGATGAAGTCCGCAGAAAAGCGACGATGGATGCTGGCGCGTCTGCGGGACTCAATGTGATCGGCATCGTCAACGAACCCGTGGCCGCCGCGCTGTATTACGCTACCACTCGTGAAGTCTACGGAAAGGTCCTGGTATATGACCTCGGCGGAGGAACGTTCGATGTGACCATCATCGACGTTAAGGGTTACGACATGGAGATTGCCTGTTCACAGGGCGACCATGCGCTCGGCGGCATCGACTTTGACCGCAAGATATTAGAGATGCTCGAACAGAGCTACAAAGACAAGTTCGATGCTGAACTGATCGGTTCGGATGAGGATAGAGCAAAGTACGAAGATGAGGCTGAAGACATCAAAAAGACATTGTCGCGGCGTTCTGTGGCCAAAAAGATGCTCTATGGAACTGCCGGCAGCATGAAGGCGGAAGTTAGCCGCGCGATGTTTGAAGAAGGCATTTCGTCATTAATGGCTCGCACGGATATCCTGGTGGAAGTGGCCCTTGAGGAAGCGGGCCTTCAACCTTCCGGGATAGACAAGGTGCTCCTGGTGGGAGGCAGCACCCGCATTCCGTTGGTTCGGCAAAAGCTGGAACAGAAGTTTGGCTTTGCCCCCGAAAAGACGGTCAATGTGGATGAATGTGTCGCCCTCGGTGCGGCCTTACATGCCGGATTGACGATGCTCAGAGAGAAACCCGAGGCTGTGCCGATGGGAATTGCTACCGGGCTCAAAGACATTAAGCTCAAGGATGTCTGCAACCACAGCTATGGCACCATTTGTGCTCCGATCGACAAGGAAACCGGCAGACGGGTGGTGCAAAATCGTATCATCCTGAAGAAAAACACCCACTTGCCGTGCGAAGCCTCCCAAATGTTCTACACCGTGTCCAAGGGCCAGACCGAGTTGGCGATCACTGTTACACAGGGCGAGGATAGTGATCCGGAGTATGTCAATAAGATCGCAACGCACAGGTTCGAGCTTCCACCGGATCGGCCGGCGGAATGCCCTGTGAAAGTCACGTACAGTTACGACGTCAATCAGAGAATGCACTGCAAATTTGAGGACCTCGAATCGGGTAAGATACTTGAACTGGATTTCTGCTTGGACCGAAACGGAGAAATGTCGCAAAAGGACGTGGTTCAAAAGCACGAATTAGAAGCCGAAAAAGTCCAATAATCAGCTCGGCAAAACACAATGGGTAAATCCAATGTGCCAAATCTGATCTCGTTGCTTAAACGCGCCGAACAGGTTTCTCGTGATTTGCCCGAAAGGATGAAGCTTCCTGCCCTCTTCTCCAAGTCTACCGGATTCATTAATCAAGCCAAGAGCGGCTTAGCGGGCCACATGAAGGCTTTGGGTTTGCGCAAAACTTACTCCGCACAGAGTGTTGAACCTTGCCCGGAGCCTGAATTGAACACTCTGAATTGTCGGGTCCTGTTGATGAACGTCTCGGCTCCGCTCGATGTGAACACAGTCGAATCTGTTCGTAATCCCGAGCCAGGTCGAAGGGTGGTGGTACAAATTGCCGGCTCGATCCCCGTTCCGGACGATACACATGATGCCGCTTTGCAGATACTGATAAGAGATACCACGGCCGGAACAGCGCACGCTGAGCCGGTGCAGGCGCGGGTCAGACAATGTAGAACGCCAGACTCCTGCGAGTTCTGTTATCAAGCTGCCCTTGGTAAGCTGCCCGACCATAGGACTGTGCTGGCCGATTGGACCACCGTAGCCCAGCTCGACACCGATTGGCTGTTACTTCCTCGCAGAGGCTCCAGAATTCTGCAATTGCACACGTTCATCCTGTCTTGCCAGACGGGCCGTGAGATGGCCCACGCCCAATGCAGCTTCGCCTACGAGAATCCCACATTTGGATACCACGATGTGCAGGAAAATGCAGAGCGGACAAAAACTCTGGCCGTGGCGTTGGCATTTACCGTCGGTGCCCTCGACCATAGACTGTCTTCCGGCGAGGTCCAAGTCATACGAGATTGGGCCTCGATCAATATTCAGTCTGCCCAAGGCTCCGGTGTTGTCAGCGCTAAATTGGACAAAGCCATAGAAAACGCTGTCAACTTTTTTCGCAGAGGCGGTCAACTCGATGCTTACGAAATCTGTAGCGAAATCGTTGACATTGCGCCTCCCGCCGACCGCTATGACATTTTGGACCTTTGTCTACAGGTGGTACGGGCCAAAGGGTCTATGACCGGCGAAACATTAGCTGCCTTGCGGGATTTGGCGACCTGGCTGGACGGCGATATGGATAGATTTCGCGCCATGCTGGAAAAGACGCTGCCGACGAGCGTGCGGCAAGTCCAGGATTTGGAAATTGTGCTGGGGCTAACGTCACATATGAACACGGAAAAGGCGCGAAGGCAACTGAATAGAGAGTACAGCAAGTGGAACGCGCGAGTGACCAATCCCAATCCTGAAATCCAAGCCCAGGCCGACCAAATGCTCAGGCTAATCGCGGAGGCCCGAACGCAGTACGTCGGATAGGCTGGCAAGCGGCGATTTTGGATTGCCTTCTTCGTTTGCGAATCCGCTCCTCCATTTCATAGCCTCTCACTTCCTGCCAATAGTCTGCCCTCGGTGTGTGATTCTGAACTGCGTGACATCCGAACGGGCAAGAACACCCAGCACGGCCTTACCGCTTTATTGAGGCAATCGATATACAGCAGGCTTGCGGGCTATGATGATACCAACGACGCCGAGCGTTCGGCTGTAGATCCGGCCATGCGGCATGTTGCTGGTGGCGGAGCCATAGAGCGGTCGGCGGCTTCTACCAGTGTCATGAGCAGATGTGTTCTCGAGATTAGGCTGGCATGATTCGAAGATCAGCTTTTTTGAACCTTTTTTAGGTGGCAGGCGTCTATAATGTGAAGAACTTGTAATCTTTACCCAGATGGATCAAGCGGTATTGCCGCAATCGCAGACAATGATGACGCGGAACATTATATGGAACAAGATAAATTGGCCGACGCAATTTTGGTTCTTAGCTGCCAGAAGCGCGATGAGCCGGCCTTTCGAGAACTGGTAAATCGTTGGCAGCCGCGTCTTTATTATTACGTGCGGCGCATTGTCGAGGATGAAAATGCTGTCTGGGACGTCCTTCAGGAAACCTGGCTGGCTGTGTACCAGAAGATCCGCAAGTTAGAAGACCCCCGCAAGTTTCCAGCATGGTTGTATAAGATCAGTCACAATAAGGCGGTCAGTTTACTTCGAAGAGAAGGCAAATATGTTCAAATGGCGGAAGAACAGATGGCTGACTGTTTTGAAAACAACGGCACTATCGGCATTGCAGAAGAGCAAGCAGAACTCGCCCACAAGCTATTGGGCAAACTCAAATTAGCCCACCGGGAAATTTTGACACTGTATTTTCTCGAAGGTTTTTCGATTAGAGAAATGGCCGGGATTCTTGAAGTATCAGAGGGTACGGTAAAATCTCGCCTGCATTACGCAAAACATAAAATTCGTGAAGCATTGAAAGGAGCCAACGGTGTCTGGATCCAGAAGTAGAGAAGAATTCGTCAAGAATTTGGTTGCGCAAGACCCGCCATTGGCGGATGAGCAAGTACGACACAATGAAGACCTCTTTAAGCAAATTAAGCGCCGTGCTTGCCTGCAAAAAGCCGTTATTATAGCAATCTATATGGCAGTATACTTAGTTGCCTTCGGGGCATTTATGCTACGCAAGTACACTGATAACGTTGTTCACTCTGTTTGCTGGGGAACAGTATCACTACACATTCTCCTATGGTCGCTCGTGTACCTTCTGCGAGGACTGTCTATGCAGATGGAAGGAATCATAGCCAAGACATTTGGCAGCGATGCGAGGCGTCGATACAAAAGTCAGAACCTATTCGTCACGGTTGTGGCAATCGTGTTATTTGTCTTTAGCAGCTTTATCTTATGTCGCTCCTTCTTGCTTACCGATCCCCTGCAGGCAGTTGAGAAGGGAGTCGGCATTTTGTGGGCTATAATGGTCTTTCTAATAATCTACTCCTTTAGCACAGCAGGACTCATCGCGAAGCTATGGCTCGAGCACGAGAAAATGCAGTTATATATAAGCACATCGAAGAGCAATAATTCCGAAAACCAAGACAATGATGCTGCGAAGATGCGCACTGTTTGACATGGGCTGTGGACCTCTCTTTCCTCGTGACCAGCATTATGTGTTTGACCATGAAATCTTGGAAGAATGGGTTGGAGTCGAATCGCCAAAACGCTGCATTTTCAGCGAATCAGCGTGATTTGAGGCCTTTCTGGGAAGCGTATTGGCCATGTCGGTGACCGGACCTGTTGAAATCGAGGCCCCGATTGTGGTGTTATTGACAGTGACGTGTGCAGGAGTACCGATTATGACGTTAAATGGGAAATCCCGGTTTAGGAGAATACGATGTGGGGGAAAATAGTTTCAATTTGTCTTGTTTTGTTGTTTGGTTTAGTTAATGCGACTGGAGCGTCACCGGGTGATATCAGTAACCTGGTGTTGTGGCTGGATGCCAGTGACATTGATGGGGGCTCTAATGACCTTAATGGCGACATTGCAGAAATCATCGTTTACGACCGCGAGCTAGCTACAGCAGAAAAGAATGAGGTTGCAGGTTATTTGGCACAGAAGTACGGCTTGGGTAGCGTCAATATTCCTGACAGGCCTACAATGACTCTACGGGGGCTGAGTGGATTGTTAGAACAATGGCTGGTCAATGGCTGCTCCGCAGAGAATTGCTGGTGTGATGGAGCCGATCTTGATTATAGCGGCAATGTCGACTCTGTTGACCGTGAAATATTTGCGCAAAGTTACTCAAGGACGGGAAATGCTTACTATGTTGCCACTGACGGCCGGGACGGCAATCCCGGCACAGAGCAGTTACCTTGGCGGTCGGTACAAAAAGCAGCTAACACGTTAACCGCAGGCGAAACCGTCTATATCAAAGAAGGGACTTACAATACAGCTTCTTCCGGGATTGCCGCCTGGCGCGGAAAAGGGAGAATTAATTGCAGTGACATAATCATTAGCGGCAATGAGGTTGAGCTGGCCGTAAATGGCAACCAACAGGAATGCATATCACTTAGCGGGATAGACAGGTTTGAAGTCAGGTATAATTACGTTCACCACGGAAGTCTTACTCAAACATTGGAATGCTCCACAGGAGGCGAGGGGATAGATACGAAGGACGGCTGTTCGAATGGGAAGGTATATAGAAATTGTGTGTATCGTACATATAACAAACTCGGTATTTATGTCGATGCCTGGGATGAAGACAGCTCTAATATCGAGGTTTTCGACAACATAGTGCATGACTGTAAGACTGGTTTTGCTGTGGCGTCGGAAGCCGGCGGAAAGCTTGAAAATATCAGGTTTTATAACAATCTTGCTTACAATAATGACACGTGGGGAATTTTTGTTAATGCCTGGCGCGATGATTCAGTATTAAAGCACGGCAAAGTAATCAATAACACTTTTTATAACAACAATACAGGCGGTATATATATTGGAGATGAGATATTCGAGGATCTTGTCGTAAGAAACAATATATGCAGCCAGAATGAACGAGCTCAATTAGTAAACACCTCTGAAACGAAGCATAGGAATCAACAAGACGAAATTCATGTGGACCATAATCTGATTGATGGTTTTCGGGGCTGGTGGTGTGAAATTTATGGTGCTAAACCTGTCGTTGGCGACCCACGTTTCGTGAATCCCTCATTGGGAGATTTTCATCTAAAGCCAAATTCACCTGCTATAGACAAGGGTTTGCCTATTGACGCACCAAGTTGCGATTTTGAGGGGGATCCGCGCCCTGCCGGTTCAGGATATGATACAGGTATTGACGAGTATTGTAAATAGAAACAAACCACGGGTCAAAGCCAGGGCTACATACGATCTTGATACTCGATGCGTGGCACCCCCAAACTTGCTTGGGGGTGTTCTTACCTTTGCTTCTGTCAGGTTATATTAGCACGAAAGCTGACAAAGGAGTGACACCGCTGCATGAGGCAGCCAGCTATTGCCGAACGAATGTGGCGGAACTGCTTATCACCGAGGGTGCTCACGTCAATGCCAAGGACGAAAGTGGGACGACCGCGCTACTTCGTAGTCTCTCGTTGTCTGCGAATATCCTGACCATGCATCGTCGGCGATTTACGTTGCGAGTCGTGAGTGCATTCGCTATTATTGAGCCGTGAATTGTCGGCAGCCTATTGGAGACTCCAGAGAGAAAGGCAGGGTGCAGTAATGAGAAACATAAGAGTCAGCGCGATGCATGGGATAAGTCGACGAAAATTCCTCAAAAGCTCGGCGGCGGCAGTAAGCACGATTCTTGCGACTCCGGCAATCGTCCCTTCTTCGGTGTTTGGGGCCCGTGCGCCGAGCAATCGTATCGCCGTCGGCAGTATCGGCTTGGGAGGAATGGGCACAGGGAACATGAAGGGCTTCAAAGGCAAGTCCGACTCGCAGGTCGTAGCTCTTTGCGACGTGGATGCAAGTCATTTGGAAGAAGCGCGTAAGATCGCCGAACTCGCGCCCAAATCTTGCTACGGTGATTTCCGGGAGCTTCTGGCCAGAGATGATATCGATGCCGTAGTGGTCAGCACGCCCGACCACTGGCACGTTCCTATTTCCATCGCGGCGGTAAGGGCGGGCAAAGACGTGTACTGTGAAAAGCCGCTGACCCTGACCATCGGCCAGGGCCGTGCACTGGCCGACGAGGTGAAGCGCTACGGCCGCGTGCTGCAAACCGGGTCTCAGCAGCGTTCCAGTGATAATTTTAGATTTGCCTGCGAACTGGTTCGCAACGGCAGGATTGGCAAGGTGCATACCGTGCGCGTTGGTATTCCCGGCAACAACAAAAAATGCGAGCCTACCTGGACGCCGGAGCCGGTGCCGCGAGGTTTCGATTACGACCTCTGGCTGGGACCCGCTCCCTGGGCGCCGTACCATCATCAGCGATGTCACTATGAATTTCGTTTCCTGTTAGATTATTCCGGCGGTCAGCCTACTAACTGGGGCGCGCACCATCTGGACATCGCTCAATGGGGTCTGGGAATGGACAACTCCGGGCCGGTGGAGATTATAGGTGACGGTGAATTTCCGGACACAGGGCTGTTCACGACCGCCACCAACGTCTACTTCGAGGCCGTGTACGCCAACGGCGTCAAGCTGATCTGCAAAACAGGCGGTTCTAACACCCGGTTCGAGGGCAGCGACGGCTGGGTCAATGTAAAACGAGGCGGCCTGGAAACTGAGCCTGAGTCCCTCAAGAACGAGACCATCGGGCCTGATGAAATCCACCTTTACAAGAGCCGAGACCACAAACAGAACTTCCTGGATTGCATCAAGAGCCGAAAAGATCCTATCGCCAGCGCGGAAATCGGCCACCGCTCTGCAAGTCTCTGCCATTTGGGCAATATCGCCATGCTCTGTGACCGCAAGCTCAGGTGGGATCCGGCGAAAGAGCGTTTCATCGGGGACTCGGCGGCCAACAGTATGCTCGACCGACCTATGCGTTCGCCGTGGCGACTGTGAGAGCCGGCAGGCTCGCGACCGAGCGCCAACAGTGAAGTAGCAGCACCTTGTGACATAGGGTGATTTATGAACAGAACTGTCCCTTGGAGTATGTCTATGCGAAACAGACTCCCTGCAATCGCTTGCCTTGCTGTGATGATGTGCCTGGCAGGTCCGGGCCGGACGTGGGCCGGCGAAGCCCTTAAGCTCGAACGAACAGGCACTCGCAGTGTGTATTTCACATACAGAGGTGAGCCGCTCTTATCCTTCGGCGGATTGTCCGACTTCATCTTTTACGCCGCCGAGGACGCGTATGATTACAAGTTGTGGGCGCGGTGGGCCGAGCAGCAGGGCATCAACCACGTGCGAGCGTATCCTCCGATGAGTTGGAAATATATTGTGGAATTTGCCGAAGACAATGGCGGTGACCCGTCCAACATATTATTTCCTTATGAAGAGACCAAGCCCGGGAGCCGTCAATTTGATTTGACGAAGTTTAATGAGCATGGCTTGTGAAACTGATTGAAGAGACGATCAGTGTGGACAATGTGTATTATGATCTGGACCATGAAATTGCTCGCCATGCCCGTGGTTGGCTGAAAGAACCATCCTGCTGGAAAAAAGCTCAAATGTGGGTAGACGAAATGGCTGAGGCCATTCAACAGAAATGGAAAAGATTAAATCCGGATCGCCCGTTAATTATGGGGCTGGACGCCGGGCCTATGACCCAAGCGCAGCGGGATTGGATTTATACGCGTCCCTATTTTGATCTGCTCATTTTTGGGAAAACCCATAATGTGAACCAAGCCAAGCAGTGGCGCATGCAGTATAAAAAGCCATATATCCCCCAGGAAAGCTGGGAGAAATACGACCGCTATAGCTATATCTATCCGAAGCATCGAACCCATATTCGGAAATTCATGTGGAAATTCCTGATGGCAAAATGCCAGCAGATGGACTTGTACATGAAACCGCTCAAAACTCCCGCCAAGACCAAATACCCGCACAATTACGATCCTCGCGGCTGGAACAAATTCGAGGATGATGCGCTCGTGCTTAGAACGTTCTGGAATAGTCTGACGGATCACCCCAATCTGTGGTTTAACGGAACCGTCGCATCCGGCCCGGGAAGCCATCAGTACGTGCTTTCGTCTGAGAACGAGACGGTTGCGTATTGCTCCTCCGCCACCGGCAAAGAGGGCGTGAGGTTCCAGAGCCAGCAACTCAAACTTGAAAACCTTGCTCTGGCCAACGGCAACCATTTGCTTGACATAGTGAAGCCGGACCGCGGAGTGTTATCAACCGATGAGGTCGCGGTGAGTAAAGGCGTATTGACAGTCAGATTGCCGGCCTTTACCGATGATATCGCCGTGCACGTGTACACGGCCAGGAAATAGATTTGTCCTAACAGGTCAGCCAAAGTGAGCCGGCTTCATCCATTACTTTTTGCCATACAACCATTGGTCGTCGGCGAATTCGTAGTCAACGATTTCTTTATCGCTGAAGAACAAGCCGATTTCGCGCTCGGCCGATTCGGGACTGTCTGAGCCGTGAATGACGTTGTATCTATTCGAACAGCTAAAGTCTCCTCGTATAGTACCGGGCGCAGCTTCGGGGCCAAACGTGGCGCCCATTATTTTGCGTGTCATATCAATGACATTCTCTGCCTGCCAGACCATGACCAGTGCCGGCGCGGAGGAGAGATATTCTACGATGCCTTCATAGAACGGCTTGTCCCGATGAACGCAGTAGAGCTGGCGGGCCAGGTCCTCGGAGATCTGCAGCAGCTTTGCAGCGACGAGTTGCAGGCCTTTTTGTTCAAGCCGCTTGATTATCCGCCCTATCAGATGCCGTTGGATGCCGTCCGGCTTGATGATAATCAATGTGCGTTCCAACATTCCTTTTCTTCTCGGCGGCCGCTCGAAACTGCGTGCCTACCGATGTCACATCACATCCCTTTGGGTACGATGTAAATCTCGACCCGTCTGTTCTGTGGATTGCCGCCTTTGTTGGGTTTGTTTGGCTCGATGGGGCGGTACTCTCCGAAGCCGCGAGCGCTCAGTCGCTCAGGGTCAACGTTATGATCCGTCATTATGTCGAGTACGGATATCGCCCGGTGCACGGAGAGATGCCAGTTCGTCGGGTGCTTTGCGCGAGTAGCAGGCTTGCGGATAGGGATATCATCCGTATGCCCCGCGATGATGATATCGAATGTCTTCGCTTCTTCCGAGTTCAAGATGTCGCAAAGGGATTTGACCGTTTGCACTGCCGAAGCTGCCACCTGAGCGCTGCCCTTATCAAAGAGCAAATCGCTTTTGAACTTCACGATACCCCGGTCAGGATCGTACGTGACCATGTCATGCTGCTTGGCGAAATCCTCCAATTTTGTGCTGAGCTCCACGGGCAAGGGTGCTCCGCCATGCAGAAGCCTGTCTTGCATCGAGGCGATCAGTTCCTTCTTTTTTGCGATGTCTGCCTCCAGCGCAGCGATCTTCTCCCGCAGCGCATCCTCTTCAATCCCTCCCTTCTGCCTTGCCTCACTCAGTTGTCTTTGGAGCTGTTCCAATTCCATCTGAGCAGTCGCGAGTTGACTTTCCAGGTCCGCAATCCGCTTGCGCTGCGTGTCATTCTGAATTCTGAGGTCTTTGAGCTCCGAGTTACAGCCGCCAGCCAACATGAGCAAAATACATCCAAGAAATACTGCCGAGAGTTTGACGCTTCGCATGGCCACATCCTTTCCCAGAAACGCATGACATCACTTTATAAAGATTCCAAAGACTCTGCACCCATCAAGCAGTGCACACACTTACTCTATCCTCTGACCGTAGACACAAGTAAACCCATTTTTCTTCACCGGTCAAGCACAAACTGCCAAAATATCACAAGCCTTTGAGAAAATAGACAAAATAGAAAATGGCACGGCGTTATCGGACGGCATCGGTACTGTTGACACTCAGCTTTAATGAGATACTTTCCCGCTCGTGCGCGATCAACATTTCATGAAGGTGTGGCTTTGTAGGACTCTGTTCCGCCGTGGAAAGAAAGTATGCTGAACAATTCTCTGGATGTCAGTATGAATCCGCTTTCAAAGCCCTCTCCGTGCCGACTTGCGGCACTCTGCAGATGGCTGCTTGCGTTTTCTGTGTCCTAAGCGTCTGAATCTGCCCCTCGGCTCCTGATTTGGTGGGCCATCCCTGCCGGCCCTCGTGCAGAGCTTTATTGAGAAACGCTTCAAGGTCCGATCTCATTGCCTCAGCGTTCATGTTCTTGTCAATCCCTTTGGAGCAAATTTGCGTTGTCAGTATCATCAAATTGATGGCAGTGGACGCATCTTGTCTCGGCGCGGATGATTCTGTCTCGCTCATTCTGGTTCCTGGTTTACGTCCCGCCTACATTGATGCCGTGTGACAGAGAACTGAGCATTTCCAGCTTGCTTTCCCATTTGTGCGAGTTAATTTCTCTGTTGGGCACAAGTTCCGAACGCCAAATCCTGCTCAACCATTTATGTACGAATCGAAGCACTCTCATTTCACAAGCCTCCTGCTTTCACTGGCACCCACCAACTTGTCGGCGTCATCTCTGGTCAGCCGTGTTGTGGCTTGCCTTCCACTTGTTAGAGGCAACAACTTGAACGTTGGTAACGAGAATTGCGATTTCAGAAGGTTGATTCTTTAGGCGCACCGTCGAGCATAGAGCCGGGGAGTTGACCAAATACCGTAGTTTCCACGATTGTCGGGGGTCTTTGCGGTCGTAGAATTTATGGATAGTTGATACGATGGGCAACGGATTGGGCACCATATGTATGAGCCACGACCAAGACATGGATACGCTTGTTCCACCGGGCTGAATTCACTTCTTGAGGCTTACCCTCTCACGTCTCTTTGCCAAGAGGATATCCGGAGAGCCTCATCGCAGATTCACACTCAGTGTCATCGCAGGAGGGGTTCATGAAAGAAGTAGCGGACCCTTGCTTCTTGGGCGATAAGGACTTGTCGCTTTTCGACTGGTTAATTCACAATCGCCGTTCTCTGCCTGTTTACCAGGGTTCGTCCTGGCGTTGTTTTGAATGCTCGTTTGAGTCTGCAGATCTCTGGATCATGGCGGTGCACATTATGCACGTACATGATTCTATTCGTGCAAGGAGCGAAGAAAGCTTGCTGGCCACCGAAGCAGAGCAAGAGCAACGACGTTAATCCAGTCATGCTTCCATTCACCCATCTGATCAAACTTCCGGCTGCTGAGGCCCGGTTTTTTAGTCTGGTATTACGGTCCGAAAGGTCTGATTAGGTTGTATCGCGGCTGCTGAAGAAGGTGGTGTATCCTCCGGCTTCCGCGCCCCTGTCAGTATCATCAGCCAGCAATTCTCGATAGTCACTTATCACCTTTTTGTACGCATCGGCGTGCTCTTGAATGATCTTAGGCCGGTAGTGCTTAAACCACGGGACCTGAAAAACCCGGCGGTTAATACTTTCGGCCACGGGCAGCCGTTCTACATAGTGTTCGATCTTTGTGGATTCATCGAGGTACGCAATCCGCGTCGGCCTGCCGTGTCCATAAACATCCATCGTCGTAAAAAGTGGGTGCACATGGAGTGGCTTGTTGCAGCCGGGGTCGCAAATCGAACCTTCGGCTCGAACCGCTTCACTGAATCTGGACAATGAAAGACCTTCCAGTTCCTCCGTGACATATTTGAAAAGTGGAAGGTACCACGCGCCCTTGGTGGTATTTGTCCCCCCTGCTTTCTTGCGAAAGCAAGAAGGGGGGCGGATGGGTCTGATGCCCGCACTACCATCGAGAAGGTCGCAGAAATAGTTCATCGCCCTGTCGATTTGGGCCATCTGCTGCGGATAGAGTTCCAACTGCACCAGTCCGAAGGCGGAACTCAACTGGTGCATGCGATGCTTGAATCCTCCGCATGGCAATCCTGCAAAAGGCTTAAGCTCTTTCAGCGTAATCTCATCGTGACGGATATAGTGACCAAACAGAAGGGCGCGTTCATAGACTTCTCGGTCGTCGGTAAATAATATCCCTGCCTCGCCAACGGCCAGAGATTTGCCGGTCATCAGAGAAAACGCGGCGGCATCGCCGAACGTACCGATTTCTTTGCCCTTGTATAACGCGCCGTGAGCGTGCGAGCAGTCTTCGAGTATCTTAAGGTTGTGTTTGCCGGCGATTTTCATGATGGCATCCATATCCGCCGGCATGCCGGCATAATGCACCACCACAATGGCTTTCGTTCGCGGCGTGATTCGGTGCTCGATGTCTTTGGGGTCGATACAGATAGTGTCGGGGTCAACATCGGCGAAAACAGGCGTGGCTCCGAGCGTATAGGCCGGGGCCGCGGAGGCCCAATACGTAATACTCGGTACGATGACCTCGTGGCCCAGACCGATACCCAGGCCGTACATAGCACCCAATATGGCCGCGGTACCATTGTTGTATGCCAGGGCGTACTTTCTGCCAATGGCCCGGGCGTACTCTTTCTCGAATTCCTTCGTTATTTCGAGGCCGGACATCTGCCCGGCCCGCAACACTTCCAAGACCGCCTGCTCGTGCCGCTTGGTCACGATGGGCCATTTGAACATGTCGGCCTGCTCCGACGTCACTGCCTTTTCACCACCAAGCAACGCTAATGTATCACTCATTTTCGATTTCCCGTTTTCTATTTCCGATTGTAAGTCGGCGTTCACTACTGCGCTAGCTGCAACGCTCTGGTGGTAAGGTAATATTTCGCTATCATATTCGGGACCTCCCATTCAGGCAGCCTGCCTTCTGCCAGGTATTGCAGGTACTTCTCGGTGACCTTTCGGAAGTGGGCTTCGTGCCCGATGCGATGCTTATCGGGGGCCATGATGTGCCAGCGGTTTTGCTGCCGGTCAAGTGCCAAGCCGGGATACGTACTTTGCAGCTCGGCGACCGCTTTCTTCAAAGCAGGGGCCAATTCTAGGGCACGGGTACCCGCGGCCGGCTCGACGTAAAGCTCCGGTCGATAGTCTTGCTCTTTACCCTGGCGGATGATGACATTCGCTTTGCTGCCCCGGAACAACGAATAATGTGTATCTGCCCCGCCCGCCGGGGCCTGGAAATTCCAGCTCACCGCCAGCTTAACGTGCACGCCTTTCATTGCATAGACTATTTCTCCGTTCGCGTAATACGGCAGAACTCCTTCGCTATTTAGCTTGCCTTTGAGAAAGTCCGGAAAGTCGGGCGCTCCTGTCACCTTCTCGTATTGCTGTCGGGTGATCATTGTTGGCCGGCGCCTGGCCTGGATGATCGCGATGTCCTTTTTGGGATCGATTGGCTCTTCGGGAAAGCACGTCCACATCACCAGGTCTATCAGGTGCGTTGTCACGTCCACCAAGCCTTCGCCCTGCTGGGCGGTGTCAAAGTACCAGGTTGGTCGTCTGATAGGTATGCCGGAGACATATTTGAAGAAGTGGTGGACGCTCTCCTTAATAACTGCCGGCTCATCAACCGAGCCTTTCTCAAGTGCGCCGAATACATTCTTATTGAGTACAAGCATCTTCTGCAAGATGCAGAGGAGATTGAAACGCTCGGTCATAATGTCGTAAAGCAACACGCCGTTTTTCTCCGCCGCGTCGAAGGCCTCTACGAGGAGTTCGAAGCCGGCCTCATCAATACACATCGGCTTATCACAAAACACATTCAGCGCGGCATCAACAGCAGACTTGATGTACAGGCTTTTTTTCTCGTTGTTGCCGGATATGACGACGACGTTGCCGGGCTTTTCGGCCAGCATTTTCGCCAGGTAATCGTCTCCGGTATATACTTTTTCCTGCCAACTTGTTGGCTGTTGCGAGCGGCTATTGAAACTCTGTATGTGTTTGAGGTATTCCTGCACCTCGGGGCCATCCGGCGCATAGACGTGGACGGTCCGAGCGACTCGGTCGTACATGCTCTTCTGGACCAGTGCTGCGTGGTAGTGGCCCGGATTGAGAATCATAAACTCGACTTTTCCATCAGCAGCGGCATGTTTCATTTCTCGTTCCTCTTTCTCGGCACAACAAAATAGCATTGTCGATAGCGAAAAAAGCAATACAGATGAAACGGCGTTTCGCATCATAATCAAGCTCCTCGGCCTAATGAATTCGAGGACAGAGGGCAAAAGAGACTAACTTCTGACATCTGATTTCTGCCTGTTCGGACAGGCTGTCATCCAATAATCCAATAGACCGCTCCAATCAGCAGGCCCACACCCACCCATGCAATGAGAAAGCCGGCAATGCCGACTGCGCTGGGCCGGGGTATCTCGAAATCAGGATGCTCTACAAGGGTCCTCCGCGGAGCAGGTTCGACTCCCGGCGGCAGGGTAAACGGCTCGGTCTCCGGCTCATCAGGGCCAATCGGCGTTCGCAGACAAGCATAAAACCGGTCCAGTCTCTCCGCTGAAACCCTTCTGGTAAACAAGCTAACCACAATCAGAACGATGAAGCCGGCACTTAAATAAATGATCATCTGCCAGGGCAGGTAAAGCTTATCCTGCCACAGCATAAAGTGCGGCAGCTTGCCGGCCAGATGCGCGTTGAAATCCCAGAGGACATAGCCACCAAAGGCGATTTTGCTGGTGAAGATAAATGCGCCCAAGCTGGTCAGGGTTGCGGCCCAGGCGCCGGCTACCGTTGCCCGGCGCCAGCAAAGCCCCACCCAAAAGGCAATTCCCATAAGAGCTGATAACATCCAGTAGAATTCCAGACCTTCTACGACGCTTTCCAGCTTGAAGGCAACAAAGATGCCCAGGAACACGACCAGCGTGGACGCGATACGGCCGACGAGGGTATAATGCCTATCGGCTTTGCCGACCACCAAGAATTTTTTGTAGATGTTTTCGGTAAACAACGCTGAAGCCACCACCATCAGCGAATCACAGGTGCTCATAACGGAAGCGAGCAGAGATGCGATGAACAAGCCGATCAGTCCGGGGACCGGACCCAAAAACTTACGCGCCATTTGGCCGTAAACAAGGTCCGCATCGTCAATAGCTGCATTCACATAAATCGCTACTGCGCACAAGCCCGTCAGCATCCAGAAAATGGTAACTATTCGTTTGAGGAATATCCCTGCAGTAACACCCATTCTTCCCTCCATTTCCGTCTTACCTGCCGCACAGTTTGCCATCGTCTCCGGCATCGTCACCCAGCCAACCAGGGCGTTAAACGCAATAACGATGATGAAAAATAGGTTAATCTCACCCGGGCTTACAAGAGACAGCATATCGGGCATCTCAGGATTATCTACTGCAAGTTGAGCGATTGACTGCCGCAGCCCGCTCATACCGCCGACCTCCGTTAATGCAAACGGCAGGATCAGAACAGACAGGACAATGGTCAGCAATCCCTGGACAAAGTTCGTCGCGATAGCCGCACTCAGTCCGCCGGCAACACCATAAATAACGAACATAACCGTCATCGCTATGATAGCGAGATTGGCGCTTATTGCCCCACCAGAGACGGCCTCGACCATCGCTCCGGAGCCTTTTAGCATGACCCCAATGGCAACTACAAGCGGCAAAATTCCCATCGCCGCATAGAGGCCGCTGACGCTGCGTCCGTAGCGAACCTCAAAATAATCGCCCGTTGTCACGGCCCGCATCCGGCGAAAGAACGGCGCGATCAGCCAGAAGAACGGCGTGACAAAAAGCCAGAGCCACTGATACCAGATACCGGAGGCGCCGGCCTGATAGGTCTTAGCCGCCACGCCGACGGCTTGTTCGGAATGGGTCCCGGAGCCGAACATGAAGAACGCCATCATCACTTTTCCGAACTTGCGGTCGCCGATGAAAAAAGTGGCGGCACTGCGGACCTTCTTTACCGCCCACAGGCCGATGAAGGTAATGCCTACTAGGTAAGCGACAATGACTACCCAGTCGATGAGCTGAATACCTAGCATATATCCACCTCTTGTATCTTACTCAACCAGTCCGGGCTAAGCCAAAAAGCAGCTTAGGCATTGTAACATCGTTATGAAGGGCCTAACAAGATATTCAGCGCTGTGATTCTTAAAAGGGGTGCACGTCACGATTCTTAGGTAGCCGTTTCACATGCTCAACTGCGATTTCTCAGCGAATCACACGCCTTGCCACGCTGTCATTCCCGCCTATGCGGCAAATGCATCAAGAATAATCTGCTCCGAACCGGCCAGTGTGCGCCCCACGCACAGGCAGCCGTGGCAGGCAGGCGTGAACCACCTCAGCGCAAGGCCGGGTTCAAGGACTCCTGAGCAGACATCGGCAAAAGGAAGCAATGCAAGGAAGGCTGAGGATCAGGCGGGACTGTAAGCCGTCGCCTACATCTGGACTGTCGGGGTCTTTCTCATGTGTTGAAACCGCCAGTGAGAGCCTTTTCAATGAGCCCTGGTTCGATACAAAGGTCCAAGAGCGTATGTGCCGCGACGGCAGGCCACACATTGCCTCGCCAAAGCAGGGCAAGACCGAAGGTGAACCCGAGTATCGTGGTCCACGCCATACCCCACGGTCCCCAGAAACAATGTGCCAGCCCAAAGGCGATGGATGCAATGACCAAGCGCATTGCCTTGCCCGCACCAGCGGCGGCCAGTAGCCAGAAGAGGAAACCTCGGTACAGGAATTCCTCACAGAATCCGGCGCTTAGAGATGCAGGCACCGACGCCAGTTTGAAGGAGTCAAGGGTGAACATCTCCTGCCATGACACGATGTCCATCAAACCGTATGTTGTGACCCACAGAGCTCCCAAAGCAATTCCGAATCCGATGTCTGGGACGATGGCACTGCTCTGTGTCAGGAACAGGTTCCCGAATGTCACCTGCTTCCTGTGCGTCCACCACCAAAGAGCAACTGCTGCCCAAAGTGCCGGAGGAAGCCCGATGAACATCCCCTTGATCATGATCTCGGGTGTCGGTGGCCCCTGATGCTTTGTCCGGGCATACCACATGCCTATGTACCACCCCGACGCGAACCAGTAGAACAGCAGCGGCCCTACTATCGTTGCGACAATCCATAGGGAGGCGCGTTTCTTGCTAATCTTGTATTCCATTTCTTCTTGCGCCAACAGTGATTAACAATCTGCATAAAACGGCAAGCACAGGCTGTCTTTTTCTGTAGAAGAGAGAAAATATACGTGCCACGGCAGAATATCAAGCACGATTTTCGGATTCTTAAGGCGTTTAGCATTGCCCAAGTCCATAAATGACTGGTCACTGCGGACTCTGCGAGAAAAGTTACTCAAAATCGGAGCCAAGGTGGCCGGAGGCGTTGAAATCGAACCACATATTCTGCTATTATACAGGCCGTACCGTGCAGGAGCAGCGTTTACGAAGGCAAATGGGAAATGTCGGTTTCATAGGTTAAGGAGTGCTAAGATGAATCGACAAATTATGAAGACTCGGCAATGCAAAACAGCTACGCTGAATCGGGTGCTTCTGTTCCTGATTGCTCTGCTGGGTTTGACCTGCCTGACGACATCTTACGTGCCTTGTGCCGGAGCAAATCCGCAGCAGGAACAATGGAAAGCCGGTGTCGCCTCGGCTGTCATCACGCCGGAGCAGCCGATGTGGATGGCTGGATACGCAGCGAGAACGAAACCATCGGAGGGAAAGGTCCACGACTTGCGGGCCAAAGCGCTGGCGCTTCAGGATGCTCAGGGCAGCAGGTTGATAATCGTCACGGTTGACTTACTCGGTATCCCGCGCTCGTCGCGCGATTGGCTCCAGAAACAGGCGCACCAGTCCTACCGTTTACCGCCGGAGGGCCTGCTGCTAAGCGCTTCGCACACGCACTGCGGTCCGGTGGTGAGGGAGACGAAGTACTCTATTTACGGCAATACCTTTTACGGCCTGTCGGAACAGCAAGTGCAACAAAGCCGCCAGTACGTAGAGACTTTGCAACAGAAGCTGCTGCAACTGATCGGTCAGGCCATAGAGAATCTCGCTCCGGCACGACTTTCATATTCGCACGCCCGGGCGGGTTTTGCCATGAACAGGCGATTCAAGACCGAACAGGGTTACCGCATCCGTCCTAATCCCGATGGTCCGGTCGACCACGATGTCCCCATTCTGCGAGTTGACAGTCCGGACGGCGAGTTGCAAGCGGTCGTCTTCGGATATGCGTGCCACAATACGACGCTAAGCTTCTACAAGTTTTGCGGAGACTATGCCGGCTTCGCGCAAGAGTACGTAGAGCAATACCATCCCGGGGCAACGGCGTTGTTTGTGGCCGGTTGCGGCGGCGACCAGAACCCCTATCCGCGGGGAGGCGAGCGCGGCCTTGAGTATTGCATGCAGCATGGCCGCGCGCTGGCCAATGCGGTCGAAGCAGCGCTGGTCTCACAACCCCGGCCTGTCCGCGGACCACTTCGGGCGGCCCTGGAGACTGTTACGCTGGAGTTTGCGGAACCGCCCAGCCGTGAGCAGCTTGAACAGGAAGCAAAATCTACGAATAAGTACGAACGCCGACATGCCGAGGTGCTGTTAAAGGAGCTGGAACAAACAGGAGAGATTCGCACGACATATCCGTATTTGGTGCAAGTCGTTCAATTCGGTGATGACTTGACCATGGTGGCACTGGCTGGCGAAGTGGTGGTTGATTATTCGCTTCGTCTGAAAGCCGAGCTGCCCGGTCCGCCGCTATGGGTGGCCGCATATTGCAACGATGTTTTCGGCTACGTGCCTTCGGTCCGCGTCCTGCAGGAAGGCGGTTATGAAGCCGGCGACGCGATGCGATACACGACTCTGCCGGGACCGTTTGCACCTTCGGTTGAGAAGCGAATTATAGATAAAGTGCGCGAATTAGTGGACAAAGTGCGTATGCCCGCGAGCAAATAAAGTGTGTGACTAATCTCTGTAGCATTGCGTAAGCCTATTGCGGAGACGATCTTGTCTGCTGTGCAGCATAGCTGGCATTGTCATTGCGAGGGAGCTTGGCCCTCAGGGGCGAAGCGACCGAAGCAGTCTCTTGCCTTGATACTCTTGAGATTGCCGCGCCCCGACAAGTCGGGGCTCGCAATGACAAGCCCCTGCCACAAAATCCGGTCACACACCAACTAAAGTTGGACAAATTTGACTTGCATATAAGAGCTCTCATACTATAATGAGAGTGTTCAGAAGGATCGCGGCAGGTGGCTTTCATCCTTGCTTCATGCATCTACAACAAAAGCAATCGAGTAACAGTCAAGTCGAAAGATAAGGTAAGGCGGCGGCATGAGCTGCGATATTGTACGGAATTGTGCCTTTTGTGGATCTAAGGGGATTCAGAAATGAATGCAAACCATATAACCAGACGGCAGTTTATGGCAGCAGCGTCAGCGGGTTCTCTCGCTGCGGTTGCTGCAGGAGCAATTCCCGCCTATGGCAATCTTAGCAAAAAAGCCGGTAAGCCGGCGATCCTTGGCGGCCAAGCTGTCCGAACCAAGCCGTTTCCCCGCTGGCCTATATGGGACAGAAATCACGACGAGGAGCTGGTTTTATCCGTGCTGCGTAGTGGCGTATGGTCCAGAGCGAAAGTAGTTGCGGAATTTGAAAAGAAGTACGCTGAATTGATGGGGGCAAAACGCTGCCTTGCCACGACCAACGGCACCCACGCGCTGCTTACGTCACTGCACGTGCTCGGAGTCGGCATAGGGGATGAGGTGCTTGTGCCACCCTATACGTTTATCGCAACGATCGATGTGATTTTTCTTTCCGGCGCGCTGCCGATTATGGTGGATACCGACCGCGAGACGTTTCAGATAAACCCGGACAAATTAGAGGAGAAAATTACTGAGAATACAAAGGCGATTCTACCCGTGCATATTCTGGGCCTGCCGGCCAATATGGACAAGATTAACGCCATCGCTAAAAAACATAACCTGCTGGTGATAG